>Ga0066853_10000510_pt1 | contig 14886 bp, 13 predicted proteins | sample ETNtaG_28_FD_67284 | JGI IMG/M metagenome (GOLD analysis project Ga0066853, IMG submission 67284) | Marine microbial and viral communities from oxygen minimum zone, Eastern Pacific Ocean - ETNP201406SV61 | ecosystem: Environmental > Aquatic > Marine > Oceanic | place: Pacific Ocean: Eastern...
ACCTCTTAAACTACCCACCGGCACGCTCCAGATTTCAGCAGAACATTTACTCTGCAACCAGTCTTAGACGCTTGTTGGAAACCACTTCAATCACTCTACAAGAAGATTCCACCAATCTGCGTTTCAGTTCACGGTCCACGGTCAAAACCAGCCAACCCTCTTGCTCTGCAAGAGTCACAATCTGGTCGTCAGTATGTCCATTTTCATCATCTACGAGGGTGCTGGATTCTGCCTTTGAATCAAGAAGGTCAAGAAGAAGGTTCTTGCCATTATCATTCAAGGTCTGGAGTTCTGATCTGACTGAATCCAGTATTATGAATCGATAGGGGCCAATCACTTCCATCAGGCTTGAATCAATATTCAGTCCAGCCTCTATGATTGCGACCCATCCACAGGAGTCGATGATGACCTTTTGCATGGTCAAACCCCTCCTCCATCAACAGATGGTACCGTAGCCTATCAGTCTCCAGCGGGTACCCACTCTTCTGGAAAGGCTGACTCTTGAGCCAGCATCTGCGCAGATTGGTAATCGTAGGTCAAGTGTAGTGACACCTTTGTCTGCCTTGGAGACGATTCCAACTGAGGTGGCGGTTGCGACGTTCACCATCAGCATTTCATTGCCGCGCAGCGGCTGTACTATCTCCGCTTCACCTCCTTCACCCCCAACCATGTTCTTCATCAGATTGATTTTCACATCAATAGTATCGTGAACTTCTGGAAGATCGTTTTTCTTGGCGATGACTTGGCCAGATAGATTGTCAGATGTTGTGATAATAGGGTCTAGAGGAGTTGCCATTCCACATAGCCCTCCTGCATGCATATCGGTGAGAGCATTCCCTCCACCCTGCATACTTATCACATTCGTGTGGATGGTTTCCCACCTCGTCTTGTTGCCATCTTCGATCCTCCTACCTGGACCGATTGAGATTTCATCCCCTACTGAGAATGTTCCACCGACGATGCTGCCACCAAGAACTCCTCCTTTGAGATTCTTGGGTCGAGACCCTGGACGATTGATGTCGAATGAACGAGCCACGTGCATCAGTGCACGCTCATCATCATCTCGGTTAGGAGTGGGGATGAATCCCTCAATAGCGGCGATGAGTATGTCCAGATTGACATCATGATGTGCAGATACTGGAATTACAGGCGCTTGTTCAGCAATCGTTCCATTGAGGAACTCCTTGATTTCTGCATAAGATTCCAATGCACGTTCTTTGGTAACCAAATCAATCTTGTTCTGGACCACGACGATGTTACTGATTCCAGCAATTTCCAGAGCCATCAGGTGTTCTTTGGTCTGTGGCTGTGGACATTCTTCATTGGCAGCAATCATCAACATGGCTCCATCCATAATGCTCGCTCCGGTAATCATTATCGCCATCAGAGTCTCGTGACCAGGAGCATCCACGAATGAGACCACTCGTTGCAGTTCCTTCTCGACATCGTCGCCACCATCAGGTCTGCGACCGGTTGGGTAGAATTGTCCATCCTTGGTCTTGTAGAATGCGGTATCAGCATAACCCAGTTTGATACTGATTCCACGCTTGCGTTCTTCCGAATGAGTGTCGGTCCAGATTCCACTGAGAGCCTGGGTCAATGTGGTTTTCCCATGGTCAACGTGCCCAACCAGTCCGATATTGACTACGGGCTGCGATGGGAGATTGCGTACCATTCAATCATTCTCCCTTCAGTTTCACCATCAGTCTTTAGCAGGCTTGGAATCGCCGCTGAAGATATCAGCGAGCGACTTGTTGCCAGCCTCGACGACTTTGAGGTTCAACTGACGGGTGTCGTTGGTGATGGTGTTCCCGCGGAAGAATCGTCGCTTGCGCAATCCATCTTCCTTGTAGCGGTAGCGCTGGCCATTCTTGTGGACCAGTTTGTGGCCTTTGAAACCAGTGCTTGCTGAAACTAGAACAGATTTGCGCGCCCCTCCAGCCAGGTCGCTGCGCATTGGGGTCCCAGTCTTATCCGAGCCGCCACTGATCTGTAATTTGTATCCTGAAAGAGTTGATTCACCTTCACCGACAAAGATACCGTCGACGATATCGCCAACTTTCTTACCGAGGAATTGGTTGTAGTTACTGCCCTCGATAGTCGTCTTATGCGAGTTCTTTGGGCCTTTGTGTTTTTTGCACTTTGGATTCACTTTGACTAATTTTCCACAGTCTCCACAAGCAATATACTCATCACCACTGATTACTGCTATGAACTCTTGCTCAGCCATCACTCAAACCTCGTGCGACTTGCCGACAGACGCCCCCTATAAGAGCGGTTCGGCCATTCCAACGCAGATGGAGCTTGCGTTTTCGGTTCTGTTTCATTGATGACCATGGCTAATGCGTTGTCTGCCATGTCACGGACTCTTTGTGCAGTCGGCCGACTGTCGCTCTCTGATGATGGCCACCGGACTTGATGACAAGTCATCATTTTCGCAATTTTGCTTTGACCAGTGCTTCCAACCGCTTTTCAATGTCTACCGGAAGGAGATGCGGCATCGAGAAATGTTGTGTTCTTCCTCTACCCTCTGAGACGACTCCCGCCCTGACTTTCAGTAGGTCCCCTTCCTCAAATTTCTTCAGGTGTTTCCATAAAGTGGTATGTCCCCTAGGTGATTGTTCATATTCTTCGCACACCACCTTGTAGAGGGAGACTGCATCTCCACTGCTTATCTCTGAGGCATTCTTGAGACGGCGACAGATGGCTATCAACAGCAACATGGCATGGGCTGCTAATTCATCGACAACACTGTCATTACTGTTCCCTGGCCTTTCCATAGAGAGCCTTTGTACATCTGATGAAAGAATCTCCGATCTTCCATCTTTTTCTGCCAATCGGCTGGAATTCGTCAGCAGGTCGATGACAACTCTGGCATCGCCTGATGGAGCTGCTGCTTCTGCTATCAGTCTCAGCATGGATTTGCTGATTGCATCTGGCATGAAGGCCATTTCAGCGCGCTGATGTGCAATCTTGAACAACCCTTCCTCATCATATCCATCGAGGCGTAGGTGGTTGAGGTATCCGAATCGAGAGATGACTGCAGATTCGAACATATCGAGTATCTGTTCTTGACTGATGAGAATAAGCGATAACGTGCCGCTTGAACCATACTCTTCATCGATTCTGAGAAGTCTATAGATAAGTGCATCACCTGACTTTCGCATTAGATGGTCGACCTCATCGAGAATGATTATCATGTGTGTTGACTCATTTCTCAGCAAACGTCTGATACTGCTCAGAATCTCTCCTACTCCCAATCCTCGGTCTGGATGTCTTGGGTCCAATTCGTGTATTATCCGTTGTAGTACCTGTGATTCGGAAGGATTGTTACGGCAGTTGATGTGCATCCAGCGAATATCTCGTTTGCTGGCGTGGTAGGTACTGATCTCTCTGGTGAAGATACGACTCAGTACACTCTTTCCCGAACCAACTGGGCCGGTTATCACCGCTCTTCCACTACCACTAGGACCATCGATTCCAGTGAACATCCCGGCGAGGGTCTCCAATTGTTCATCCCGGCCGACGAGCTCCTTTGGCACCCAATCATGATCGAGCATCTCCGGATGTTTCAGGACCAAGCCTGCGCCGATTCGGTCGAGCCAAGATGACATAGCCGCACAAGGTTGACGCCAACCGTTATTGAACATAGCCTTGAGATAGTACTGGAAGGAAGCGATGTCACATCGCTATCACGCTTCTCAGAACAGAATCTCCGACAATGATGTTCAGGGAATTTCGTCGAATTGATATCCTTGCTCCCACTTTTTTTCCCCAAGTGCCACTTCGAGTTCATATGGGGTTATCAGTGGCTTGTCATATTTGACAGAATCATCTATTGCAATGCGAGGGCAAGCGGTGTTGACGAAAGCATCAACTGGATAGAAGTCAATCAGTTCAGGGCCCACGTGTTCTAAGGCGAGTAGGTACCCTTTCTTGCCATGCTTCTCCAGTAATCGTTTCATACGCATAGCCAGCGAACGTCTCATCTGTCCCGGTTTCTCTCCTATCAGTATTCCAAAACTTTGTGCTTCCTGTGAAACCGTGATCAACCCAAACCTCTGTCTGAGGATACGTTCGATGTGTTCCAGAGAGATTTCTCTGGCTTCAGTCGTGTATGGGTCAAGGATTGCCAATGGTTTGCCGGTATGCAAAACTAAGCCAATTGGATGAAAATCTCCTGACCCAAGGAACAGGTAATGCCCTATTCTGTCATCATCGCCAGAATAATTGCAGCCAAGTACTTGACCAGGGAAGGAGAGTCTTTCTCCACCAGTGGGAATGACGACATCGAAACCTGCTGCCTCAAGTTTTTCTTTGTAGGCAGGAAGTAGGTGGAGGTGCTGGATAGAGCCAACCAGTCCAAGTTTGTTATCGATGAGCGGAGATACTCTACCAACAGCATCCAAGAATCTGTCTTGAGCATCTTCTGCACTCATGTCAGTGCTCACTGACTCAGAGCCCAACCGCTGTTCGCCAGCCTCGTGATGTTGTGTCAATATCGGTAATAATGGAAGCAATTCAGGCTCACCTTCGTAGGTCACTGGAATGAAATGAGTAGGCATTCCTGAATCGATGTTCATCTGGCTATGGCCCATATGAGCCACCATTTCCACGCCCATCATCTTCATTTTGTGATGGACAAGGTCACAGGCTCCATAGCAAGGGTCTGCGGCGAGAATGACTTGAGCAGAGCATCCTTCCTCTATTTTGTCCATGAGTTCAAGGGCTTGTATCTTCAATCCTTCAGGAATCTGAAGAGCCACTAGGCGGGTATCATCTGCTTTCAGGCGTTCAACTAAATCAGCCACCTCGAAATCGTGCCTATCTAGATCCATGCCTACCTCTCCCGACATCCGTCTTGATGAAATTACTCTTGAATCTTGACGATGTCTCCATCCATCTCTACCTTCACTAGGCTGGAGATCGGTATTCCGTGCTTCAGAGATATCTCGTCCATTGCATCTCCTTTCTCCACGACAATGACCACTTGATTCAGAGATGCCCCTGTTCTCAAAACACCATCAATGATGGCATCCAGTGTCCCTCCTGTCGAAATAACATCATCGATGACCAATACACGGTCTTCGGATGATAGATCATTGAGGTACAATTCACCTTTGCTGTATCCAGTCTGTTGCGAGACCACGGTTTCCCCCTCGAGGCCATATCCACGTTTTCGGGCGACCAACGTCGGTTTGTTGGTCATCAGACTGATGGTTGAGGCCAGAGGTAGGCCCATGGCTTCAATTCCGAGAATGATATCGATATCATCCCATTCGACTCTATCGAATATCAGTTCAGAAACCGCTTTCAACAATTCAGAGTCTAGACGTGGCACTCCGTCGGTCAATGGGTGGATGAAATATTGGTAGTCATCCTTCCACACAATCTTGACGTCGGTAAAGGACTCGTGTAGTAATCGTAGGCGTTCATCCATGACAGCACTTCAGTGGACGCGTTGGGTATCTTGACAAGAGCCTTTGGCTGAAACGTTTGTTCAGACCAGACCCTTGACATGTTCTGCACCGCTGACCAACCTGGTCGTACACGGTGTTGGGAATTTCATCTTGGCCTTGCGTAGCGCATCCTTTGCAACGAGGAAGTCCTCGGGATTGAAGTGCAGTGAGATGACACGTTGTCCACGCTTGACGCGAGCTGCAGTGCCTACGTTCTTTCCGAAGGCGCAGCGCATTCCTTGAGAAACACGGTCTGCACCAGCACCAGTCGCCTGTTTGTTCTCACGCAGGACTTGATGAGGGTAAGTATGGATTCGAAGGGCATATCCCTGCATCCCAGCAACATTCCTGATGGTGGCATTGCAGATCTGACGAGCAGCCTCAAGAGCCGTATGGCGAATCTGACAGGCTTCATCAGCCAGCAGTTCCAGATGCATCTTGAATCCACCAGTTTCCGCAGCGACGCGGTTTCCTACATGGAATGACAGAATACGGTTGTTTGGAACACCGCCCATATACTTGCGACGGGTGAAGGCAGGGCCTTTGACGCGGCGGTACATCTTCGCTGGTTTGCGTGCCATGTTGACAACTCCGATTGGCGGCGACCGCCCTCCCTTATTTAATCGGAGCGGAAGAAGGCTTGAGCCCTACGGGCTCGAAATGATAGTAGATTCACCATCCGCCAAGGTGCCAGTTATCATAGAGATTCCAAGCCATCATCGAGAGGATGACTAGACTGATGACGACGAAAAGGATGTCTCCAAGCACTGAAAGAGACTGCATTGAATTCCTGATGTTTGGATCAAGTGTTACTCTCTCACCTTCTGAAGAACCATGAAAGTGCACTTCATCACCAGCCAAGACTGCAAGTTCAGAATGGAAATCAGCACCTTGAGGGACTTCCACTGTTTGTCCAGTGTTGCTTCCACTCTCGAGCAGGCCAAGAACTGGGCGTTCAAGATTCAAATCTCCAGCGAACCAGATATCTCCATTGTTGTCAGCCACTGCAGAAGTTGAACGTGGTGCGCCTTTCACGTATGTAGCTGTCATGTCAGCAGATAGGCGTATTGCTCCGTCAGTTCCTGCGACTATAGCGAGACCGTCACCCGAAGAATCGGCCATTACTGAGTGGTATTTTTGGTTTTTACCAACATCTCCCGCATGAATCAGAATCATTTCAATAGTTGTCCCAGTTGAAACCGTCTCATTTGTGGAATCATCATTAGAGTTGTTCGCAATAAGTCCGATATCATTGTTCATCATATCTTCGATGATGTCAATGGCAAAAATCACGCCCATGCTAGGTAGTGATGTTGGATTATTTGTCTCCTCTGACCAAGTTGGATACTTTGTTGGCATACTTCCAACAGCGATGATTTCCCCATCTGGTAGAGTGGTGATGGAATTCAATCTGACTCCGAGATCCAGAATTGAGGCAGCGGTAGAGATTTTGTCCGCATTGAAATATCGGACAGTATCATCTCCGTTCGAATCACTGATCAACAGAACACCGGATACTCCGTCTGCGGAAGAAACATCGATGATATTCTGTCCATCTGTATTATTTGTCCAATGTTCAATCTCACCATCCATTTCCGTGAATGATTTGGAAGCAATGGCATCACAGGGATCTACGCACTTTCCGACATATCCATCCTTGCCCACTACCATCCATCCATTATCGATACGTTCCACAGAATTGGCAGAATTCTCAAGGATGGTGGTTTCTGTGTGCCCGTCCAGTCTAACTATCGAATAGCCCGAACTCCCATCGATTATCGCAAGAGCACTGGTTCCATCCCCATTCCACGCTATGTCAATAATATTGGACTCATCGAACAGCGGATTGAGTTTGTATCCCGGAATAACCTGGGCCTGTGTAATCATTGCAGCACCGAGCAGCGCTACTGCCACGAAGACCCCAATGCTCAGCCATTGTCCATCGTGTTCCTGACGTGTCCAGACCCTGACCCGGTCCCAAAAATCAGGGGCATCATCGTCGCTGGAGACATCGGATGGGGCGTCGTCACTCATGGGCCTCGCACCCGACCAGAGTTGTTGGGTTGAAGACTTTACCCCACCCTTTGCTCAATATCCATGGTCAGTATGCCACTATCAGAATATTTTTCAGAAAGTGAACGATTTGTTCATGAACCCTCCCTGCTCTCATGTGTCTCCAGCGCGTACGCGTTTGAACATCGGAGTTGAGAGGATGGCCAAAATCGGGATGATGGACCAATACATGTCCATCAAACAGGAGCATCCCGACACCGTTCTGTTCTTCCGCATGGGGGATTTCTATGAGATGTTCCATGATGATGCAGTCGTCGGTTCTGAAGTGATGGGTCTATCTTTGACCAGTAGGGACAAGAAAGCAGCTGCTCCAATTCCGATGGCAGGCTTCCCGTGGCATGCTTTGGAGGCGCAGTTGCGTAAGATGTTGGCAGCTGGGCATAAGGTCACTGTGGTCGAACAGAGTGCTCCCGAACCGGGCAGCAAACTGATGCAAAGAGTGGTGACCAGAGTCTACACACCTGGTTCTCTGTATGAGGAGAGTCTGATTGGAAGTGAGGACAGTGCAGTCCTCGCCAGCCTTGTCTCTTCTGGAGAGTCTTTGGGTTGTGCCTTGGTTGACAGTTCAACCGGCTACGCGCAAGCATTCGAGTTCAGTGGCGATGACCGTTGGGCTAGACTTCTCGATGAATTGTTGCGCACATCACCACGTGAATTGGTGATGAGTCGGAAAGAGGCGGAACAGGCGGTCGTGGGGCAGTTGATTGGCCACCTGCAGGGAATTGTGGTCAGTCAGCATGAAGTGCCGAAAAAAGCACGCCTGAAGGCCTTGAGAGATAATATCGGTAGCACCGATCTAGGGCATATCGACCTCGACCAGCATCCTTTGGCAATGCAGGCTGCGGGATTGGCAACAGATTACCTGTGCCGTCTTCATTTGAGTGACCAGGTCCCTGTTCGGGATGTTGAGTTCCTCAAGGAGGAAGGCAGCATGGTTCTTGATCAGACTACATTACGGAATCTCGAATTGACATCGACTCTTGCAGGTGAGAAGCAAGGTTCACTCTTCCATGCATTGGATTGCACCAGAACCTGGATGGGTCGTCGCCGGTTGAAAGCATGGTTACTGCGCCCGCTCACTGATATTTGCGCTATAGAAAACCGCCTTGATGCCCTATCTGCTCTTGTCAAGGCGCCGCGTAGATTGGCCGATACCAGAGAACAGATGAAGGGTCTCAGGGACATGGAGCGATTGGCCACCCAATTGACATATGGTCGTTCCAATGGCAGGGATCTTGTCGCAATTGCCAATTGTCTGCAAAGGATGCCGAAATTGCAGGATATCCTGGTTCAGTCTTCTGACCCCATGCTTCTACAACTGGCTTCAGGACTGACGCATCTTGATGATTTGCGGCTGACCATGAATGAGGCACTGCTCGACGAACAGCCATTGACCATCAAGGAGGGCAAAATGTTTCGCCAAGGTTGGTCTTCTGAATTGGATGAACTCCGAGACAAGGCTACTGAAGGCAAGGATTGGATTGCTGCTTTCGAGGATTCACAGAGAAAGGAACTCGACATTCCATCATTGAAAGTCAGATTCAATCGTCAGATTGGTTGGTTCATCGAGGTGACAAAGACCCACCTGTCGAAGGTTCCAGAACACTATCATCGTAAACAGAGTATGAGTAATGCACAACGTTTCACCACCGAGGAACTGCGTTCTTGGGAAGATGTCATTCTCAATGCAGATACTCGCTGTAATGAACTTGAATATGGCCTGTTCAGGGATTTGCGTGGCAAGGCGAAGGAATCCGCTGAACTGCTTTCAGAGATTGCTGCCAAGGTGGCGACCATCGATGTTCTGACCTCATTGGCTGATGTTTCACGCAGAAGAGGCTGGAATCGCCCATCATTGCATGATGACATTCGCATGGAGATAGTCGATGGCAGGCATCCAGTGCTCGATATGGATGATGGATTCGTTGCCAATGACACCACTTTCTCCAAGAATCGTCGCTTCATTCTGATGACCGGACCCAATATGGGGGGTAAGTCCACTTATCTTCGTCAGACTGCATTGATCACCATTCTTGCTCAGGTAGGGTGTTTCGTTCCGGCCAAGAAAGCACGTATCGGCACAGTGGACCGGATATTCACCAGAGTCGGAGCCAGTGACGATATCAATCGTGGCCGTTCAACCTTCATGATGGAGATGATCGAGGTTGCACATATCCTCCGCCGTGCTACACCTCGCAGTCTGTTATTGTTGGACGAGGTAGGAAGAGGAACCTCGACCTTTGATGGCCTGTCAATTGCCTGGGCAGTATCCGAGGACATTACTACTCGATTGGGCAGTAGGGCCTTGTTCGCAACACATTACCATCAGTTGATTGGATTGGAGGATGAGGTTGAGGGATTGGCCAATGTGCACGTTCAAGTCGCTCAATCGGATGGTCAATTGAGATTCCTGCATAGAGTTGCAGAGGGTCCATGCGATGATTCACTTGGAGTACAGGTAGCAGCTTTGGCCGGCCTTCCTGCCCATGTCATTGAAAGAGCGAGAGATTTGTTGCTGTTCCTTGAGAAGCAGGCTGAAGGAGCCAAGGCAGGTGAAGGTGGACAGCCCGGAAAGAGGGAGCAGGGTCAGAAGAGTATTCTCGGCTGGATGGTTCCCAGTCCATCGAATATCGACCCGTTGCTAGAAACACCCTCCGCGGGCAAGACGGATTCTGAGAGCAAGGCATTGGAATATCTGGTCAGTATTGACCCAGACCATCTTTCTCCCAAGGAAGCGCTCGACGAACTGTATCGATTACGCGACCTGATTCAAGGTAGACATGAACTGATGCAGGAGTGATTCGATGGCGGAATCTGAGGTGGTGGAAGATGGTCGAATCAGGCAACTGGATGATAGAACCATTGGTTTCATCGCTGCTGGGGAAGTTGTGGAAAGACCAGCACAAGTGGTCAAAGAGTTGCTTGAGAACAGCATTGATGCAGGTGCTGAATGGATAACTGTGGAGATACAAAGAGGGGGCTTTGACCTCATCAAGGTGAGCGATGATGGAGGGGGGATTCATCGCCATGATCTGGCGCTGGCATTGGATCGACACGCGACCAGCAAGTTGCGCGACGAGCATGATCTATCATCCATCAACACTCTAGGATTCAGGGGTGAAGCACTTGCTTCTATAGGGATGGTCAGCAATCTGAAGGTGAGTAGCAGAGCCGGTGTGGATGATTCTGACTCAGGCTGGTGTATCGAGATGAGTGACGGCCTCAAAGGCCAAGTTGAGCCATGTGGAATGCCACTGGGAACCATCATCGAGGTTGCTGCTCTGTTTGCATCACAACCAGCAAGATTGGCTTTTCAACGCCGTCCATCCACTGAAACCGCTAGAATAGTCGATGTTGTGGTACAGCAGGCGATGGCAGAACCGACGGTCAGAATCGGGCTGCTGAGCGATGAGAAAGTATTGCTCGAAGCACCCGCTGCCGAGAATCCACTCGACAGATTGTATGATTTGCTTGGTGCTCAAGCATCTAGATTGTTGACCCTCAAACAGCCACCCGGAGATGATGATGCTCCTGGGGAAGAACGCTGGAGTGGCTGGATATCACCCCCAGATATCAGTCGTAGCCGAGGTGACGAGGTCAACATCCTGATCAATGGCCGGCCAGTTGCTGCACAGTCATTCCAGGCATCCATCAGAAGAGGATACCATACTCGGTTGATGGTGGGCAGGCACCCAGTATGCGTTCTGCAACTGGAGATACCCCCTGAGGAGGTCGATGTCAATGTTCATCCAACCAAGCGCGAAGTACGCTTGAAGAATTCTTGGCGGGTTCTCGAACGCCTTGAAAGAGCCATCAAACACACTTTGTCGACAACTCCAACAGATACTGCAGTCGATGATGAATCCCCTCTCTCAGGTCTTCCACGCAGTAGCAAGAGTGAATCTGTCTTGATCGATATTGAGCCTGAAGTAGCACCTTCATGGGTTCAGACTGCAAGCAGTGTTGATACAGTGCAGGTCGACCTTGAAGGGGATATCGCTGATGAGAAGCCAACGTGGAGAGAGCGACCACGCCCTATTTCCGCTTCCCCCGAGGCTCAGAAGACTCTCCCTGGGATGGATGTGCGGCCTATTGCGCCAGCCCTCTCTTCCGACGAGCGCGACCTTCACCGCCATTCTGGAGAAGATGTCGCAGCCTCTCCCTTGGACGAACCAGCAACAGAAAATATTGCTCATGAAAACATTCCAGAGATGGAACCACTTGCTCAGTTCGCTGATTCCTATATTCTTGCTCAGGGTGGCGAGGGTCTGTTCATCATCGACCAGCATGCCTTGCATGAGAGAATTCGATACGAACGAATACGGAACTCTCCCGATTCTTGGGAACCTCAACCATTGATCACACCGTTATCCATTGAGATGAGTATCGTGCAGGCAGCCGCAGCAGATGGTAATCGAGAGTTGTTGGAGAGATTAGGAATTGAACTACAACAACAAGATGGGAAATGGAGTCTGTTGTCAATTCCTGTCCTATTGGCTGGAGATGGTAGATTGCATGGATTCCTACAGGATTTGCTCACAGAGTTATCTGAAGAGGGTGCTGAAGGGCATATCGATGCGATTGACCAACTACAGGATCAGATAGCCTTCATGCGTTCATGCAGAGGAGCGGTGAAAGCGAACCAAAGTCTGAATATCGCTGAGATGAGGCGATTGCTGGTAGATATGCGCAATATTGACAATCCGTGGGCCTGCGTCCATGGTAGGCCAACAGTATTGAAGATAGAAGCAGAAGGCCTTGACCATCACTTCGGACGTCACGGCTGATTCAACATTTCAAGGAAAGCAGGGAATGAGGCTTTGAACGATTGCGGACAATCCAGTTCAGCACCAACAGTTGTTGCTAGAATGGCTGCACACATGAACAGCCTATGGTCGTCATGGCAACGGATGATACCTTCTGGCGCTTTGGGAGATTGTTCTCCAGAGATTAGCAATCCATCATCAGTCTCCATGACCTTGAGTCCGAATGCAGCCAACATCTCCACAGTTTTGGCGATACGGTTGGATTCTTTGTAGCGGCCGTGTTCCGCGTTTTTGATCTCGCCACCGTTCTTGAGGCACATGATGGCAGCAAGAGGTGTGATGATATCGATGGAGTCTTTGATACTGACAGCACCTTCGACGTTCTGGTCGTTGATTCCATTTCCTAGAGAGTCCTCTTCACTGGGTTTATTGCTACAAAGCACATCGATATCGTGGCATGTTGATAACAACTTACTCATCACCAGAAGAGATGCCTCGCTTGGAATATCCACCACCTCAGGGGTCTTTGCTCTCCATGGTACTATCCGCCCATCGAATGCCGGCATTCCGCATCTTGCAGCCAAGTCTTTGGTCAAATCAGAATATCCACTGCTCACTCCTTCCCCAGTACATTCGACGTCAATTCCGTGCTCGATGAGCAACGAACTGAGAAGCAATCCGGAGAACGGTTGACTACTCTTTGAGATATCCACTGTCACTCTCTTCTCACTCATCGGGCCACGAATTTTCAATGGAAGTTGTTCAGGCCCACTTCCTTGCTCAACCTCAACACCAGCTGAACGAAGCATCTCCACAAGTGCAGAATGGTCTCTTGACCTTAGGTTTTCATCTCCATCGATCATCACCGGCGCGTCTATTTGAGTCACCAATGGAGCAACTAGTCGAAGCGTGGTAGCGGAGTTTCCACAATGCAGTACGCTGACTGGACGCTTGAAAGTACCACCAGTGACCACCCAGGCCCCTTCTTCCTCGGCGATGTTGATTCCCAATGCTCGAAGACAACGTACCATCGAGAATGCATCTTCTCCAGGTATTCCAGTGAATTCAAGTCTTGTTTGACCATTTGAACATGAAGCTAGAACCAACCAGCGGATAAGGTGACTTTTACTAGGGGGAAGTATCCATTCAACGGTCGAGGAATAGATTCGGGAATCTACTTTCAATGTCTTTTCATCATTTGCTCTATAGGACTTTCCAGAAGAGGCTGACCATTTTTTCAGAGCCTTCATGTTCAGCCTCCGATATACGACATCTCCACCTTTGGTTGTAGATGGTCTTCATTGCCCCTCAGTTCTGAATATCTATCATTTCTTCCATTCCAGATGCCTGCCACCAGATTAGCCAATTCCATTTCATTGAGCCCTTCTCTCAATGGCGTCATCAGATCGTTGCCTGTAGCAGAGAATAGACAGGTGTATAGATGCCCATCAACGGAGAGCCTGGCTCGGCAGCAATCCCCACAGAAAGGTTCGCTGACCGAGGTGATGAAGCCAATTTCTCCCCCATTATCAAGAAATCTCCAGTGTTTTGCAACCTGCCCCAGTTGTGTGCTTTTCACTGGCTCGAGGGGATACTTCAGTGAAATCATCTTGATGATATCGGATGCAGGTACCACTTTTTCCATCGACCAATCATTGCTGTTTCCAACATCCATGTATTCGATGAATCGTAGAATCACATCAGAATCTCTGAAATATTCCACCAATGGCAGGATCTGGTCTTCGTTGACATCTTTCTGCACCAAACAATTGACCTTGACGCCTAAGCCTGCTTCTTTGGCTGCAGTGATGCCTTCCAGAACCTTGTTTATTGAGAATTCACTGTCACTAATGGTGCGAAATAATTCATCATCCAATGAATCCAGAGATACTGTCACTCTGTCAAGGCCAGCTTCGGCTAACTGTGAAGCAAATGTTGGCAATAGGATTCCATTTGTGGTCATCGCCAATTCTATGTCTTCGGGTATCTTGTTCTTCAGCATAGAAATGAATTGGGGAAGACCTCTTCGAAGCAATGGTTCTCCACCAGTCAATCTGATCTTCTTCAAACCGAGCCCCGAAATTGCTGCGACTAATCTGGTAATCTCTTCGTAATTCAGAATCATCTCTTTTGTCAGGAAGAAATGGTCTGGGCCAAACACCTCCCGTGGCATGCAATATGTACAACGCAGATTGCATCTGTCGGTGACAGAGAGTCGCAGGTCCCGCAGTGGTCTCGAAAACATATCGAGTACGGCATCACCATGTGGCGACTGCATGTGCCGGCGTACCGACTCTAGTTATTCAAACCAATACTCAGGCTTTCAGTAGTTCTTTCACTCAGTAATGGTGAAGGATGTGATTACTGAATTGGTGTTGACGTAGTACAACACCACTCTCCAATTTCCGTCATTCAGTCCGTGATACTCACTTTCGAGCACGAAATAATCACCTTGTGTGACGGTGTATCCGGCATCAGCATCGATGAACGAGGTCTCTGAACCAACCGTTCCATAGACATCAGCATCCCCTGCGTGAACTGCCAAGGATGTCTTGTTTTCACTCATTGGAATCAAAGTTAATTTCACT
>Ga0066853_10000512_pt1 | contig 14881 bp, 8 predicted proteins | sample ETNtaG_28_FD_67284 | JGI IMG/M metagenome (GOLD analysis project Ga0066853, IMG submission 67284) | Marine microbial and viral communities from oxygen minimum zone, Eastern Pacific Ocean - ETNP201406SV61 | ecosystem: Environmental > Aquatic > Marine > Oceanic | place: Pacific Ocean: Eastern...
CCGGTTTAGCCTTTTCCGGGACTATCAAAGGCAACACTGTGTTTACCGGAAAGGTAAGCCCGTTGGAGGCCTACAAGACCGGAAAATACAAAAAAGCTTGTGGACCAGAAATTCCTAACGAAACTTTACTTATTGATAATAAAGGTCTTAAGAACGTTGTTCTTTCGCTCCATGGCAAGAAACTGAAATCCAAAGCCGGTGAGTACGTAATGGACCAGAAGGACTGTCGGTACGTCCCCCATGTCATTGCCATGCCAGTGGATTCAGAATTGAAAATCCACACAAGCGATCCAATCAATCACAACATTCATACCTACTCCTTTGAAAATGATCCGATAAATATCATGTTTACTCCGGAGCAGGAAGAGTACGTTCAAGAACTGGAAGAAGCGGAAATCGTCAAAGTTGAGTGCGACCTGCACAGCTGGATGACCTCGTGGATTGTGGTCACGCCAAACTCATACTTTGCCGTTTCGGGCAAGGACGGAGCCTTTGAGATTGCCGATGTTCCACCAGGTAAATATAAACTGATCGCCTGGCACGAAACACTGGGAAGTATCTCCAGAGACGTTACTGTTGGAGAAGGAGAGACCAAAATAAATTTTGATTTTATAGAAGCAGAACAGGAATAAGTATTAAACGAACACCAGTAAACTTGATATTCATCACTTATACCGGGGAGACATCACTGTCATGAAACTCAGGTCAATCATCGCCATCACTGCCTTATTATCATTCTTGTCCCTAGGTGTGGAAAGCCAGGCATACCAGGAAATCGAAGTAACAAATGGGGGAACTATTCAGGGCCAAGCAGTCTTGACAGGGAACATGCCTCCTCCACGCGTGTATCACCTCATTCTATTCCCAAATATCGACATGTGCGCTGAAGTGGATACTGATGACGAAATGAACCGCGTTCTCGATGACTTTCAGATCGGTGAAAACAACGGACTGAAAGATGTAATTATTACTCTGGAACATGTTGAAGCAGGAAAGCCATTCAACAAAAATCCCATTTTGATCAACTCTGAGCAATGCAAGTTTTCTCCCGATGTCAGCGTAGTCAGACAGGGTGAGACATTCAAAGTTGATAATATAGATGCCGTCATGCACAACAGCCAGGTTTATCAGGCAGAGCGCGGGAAAATTATTCAAAACCTGCCCATCCCACCTGATGCAATGACAGACGGAGTTGTGACATTTCAGGGGAAATTCAAGATATTCCAGATGATTTGCGGAATGCACGAGTTCATGCAAACATGGGGTTACCGAATTCAGAATCCTTATTACTTCAAGACCAAACGTGGAGGTGAATTCAAGATAGATAACATCCCACCTGGGGACTATATCCTGAACGCCTGGCATTTCCTGATGAAACGGCAAACGAGAAAAATCCACATTGCCGAAAATGGAACGGTTGACGTTAACTTTGAATTCGATGGCAACAAAGTAATCAGACCTCTGTACGAAACTATCAAATCCGGACGTATCAAAAAAGATGCCGCAGCACCAGGATCTGCCAAAGGCGCAGAAGTTGGGAAATAACGTAACGTATGGCATTTAATAAGTCCCGAATTCAAATATGGCTCAACGCTGCGATCATAGGGTTCATTCTGGCACTGTGTGGTCAGGCCTACGCCTTCACTGGACCGAGCGCATCTGATATGCCCTCGGTCTTAGAGGTCGAAGGCAGGCAGGTTTCCCTCAAAAACCTCAGTAGCCCAATAGCAGAGTCTGAACAAACCATCAAAGAAGGCGCGGAAATATACATAAAAAACTGCGTTCTCTGCCACGGTGACCTGCTCGATGGAAAAGGACTTTTTGGTGATAGTTTTTTTCCGCGTCCTGCTAATTTCCTGCACCCTCAATCCGTTTTAAGCAAACCGCTGTCCTACACATACTGGCGCATCATGAAAGGCGGGCCCGGACTACCGGAAAGGTATAATCCCTGGGACTCAGCAATGCCTGCATGGGAAGGCGCCTTGAAGGAGGAAGATGTATGGAAAGTCATTCAATACATCTATACAGCAGCGCAAGAAAGAAGGAAGTCAAAAGAAACGCCGCAAGCAGAACCCTCTGTTAACAGAGGAAGTGAAGTCTACGCCAAAAATTGTGCTGTTTGCCACGGTGACACAGGTGGCGGTGATGGTCCCGGTGCAAAAATATCCAGTCCGTTCCCAAGAAATTTCATCAAAGGTCACATCAAGTTTCGCACCACACCCTTTGGTAAAATCCCAACAGATGAAGACCTCTTCAACATAATCACCGAGGGCACACCCGGAACAACCATGCCTGCGTGGAAGCATCTGCCGGAAAATGATCGGCGTAGTCTGGTCCTCTATTTAAAAACACTCTCTAAAAAATTCGCTAAATTTATCAAAAAGGGCAAGACCCATAAAGTCATTGTGGTGCCCGACCCTCCTGCCTTTACGCTGGCAAGCCTGGAGCGCGGAAAAGAACTGTTCATCAAAAACTGTTCAGCCTGTCATGGCGTCAAAGGAAGAAGCGATGGTCCCTCAACCAAGAAGATTGTCAACCTGCCGACAGATGCTATCTGGCCGCGCAACCTGAGCAAACCGTGGAAATTCAGGCGTGGCGATAAGCGCAAGGAAATATTCCTGACCCTGCGCACGGGGCTATCCCTGACAGCCATGCCGAGATTTTCTCAGCGAATATTCAGGGACGAACAAATCTGGGACCTGGTTCACTATGTACAAACACTGGCGCCATCGGAAAAACCCGAAACTCCGCCCATCCTGAAAGTTGAAAGAACTGACGGCGCATTGCCCATCGACCCGAATCATCCTTTATGGCAGACGATGGATTCCAACTTTTATCCGCTGGGTGGACAGATCATTCAATCAAAAAAAGTGCAATACCCCATCATCGACAACGTGGTTGTTAAAGCAATGCACAACGATAGCGAGATTGCATTTCATATTCACTGGGACGATCCAACAGTCGACCCCATATTGAAAAAATTCAGCGAGGTCGTAGAATCACCCGCCCCGCCCCGGCCGGCACATCTGCGATCAGACGACCCAGAAGATGAAGAACCCGCTGAAGAACCACAGCCACAGAAATTTCCCGATTCAATAGCAATCCAGTTCCCGGTATCCGGTAACAGCAGTTCTGGAAAACCCTATTTTCTGAATGGCGACGCAAAGCATCCTGTCAACTTATGGCAATGGAGCTCCTATCCAATGAAAGCCGTTGAAGTAAATGCTTTAGGAGTTGATACCCTAGCCACACAATCCGAGGCCAGCCAAACCCTCGCCTCCAAAGCCACCTTCAATTACGGACGCTATTCTCTGGTCATCAAACGTCAGCTCACGACAGAAGACACACAGAACGATACCCAGTTCCACGCAGGACAAAGCATCCCTATTGCCTTCAACGTCTGGAACGGCTCTGCAGGAGAAACAGGAAGCCAGAAATCCATCTCCAGTTGGTTCTCTCTTATTCTGGAATAAATCTAATAAAAAAAATAAAAGTTTTATCGCGAGGAAGCGGTGATCGCAGGCAGGGTCAATGTGCCGAGGTAGGCTAGCAAATCGGCTACTTCCTGAACTTCAAGCAGGTCCTTAAAGTTGCCAGGCATGGTCGAAATTTTCTGAGTCTTAAACTTTTTAACCTTCTCTCGGGGGATATGTCGGGTCTTCCCCTCTTTATCGACTATATCAAATCCGGATTCATCTTCATTAATCTTGATTCCGGTAATAAACTTTCTGTCCTTTGTCAGAATCATGATGGTCTTATAACCTGCCGTGATGACCTCATTGGGAGCTAAAACAGATTCCAGAAGAAACTCACGAGTTCGACTGGTGCCCACGATACTCAGCTCGGGACCAACACTTCCCCCTTCGCCTTTAACAAGGTGACATTTGGCACAGTTTGCCGCTCCTTCCGCGTTGTTAAATATTTTTTCACCTCGCGACGCATCACCTGTGGCAGAAAGATACTGTTTCCAATCCTCAGGAATCCCAACCTCAGCCTCCTCCTCTTCATCGTCCGCTTCGGGCTCAAATGAACTCAGAAACACCGAAATGGCACGGGCTTCTTGCGGCTTCAGTCCAAGATTAGGCATTTTTGTACTCGGATGAAAGGCCTGTGGATTAGTAATCCATGCGTATATCCATTCGGGTGTGTAATTGAACGAAGAACGGTTCAGATTTGGACCGATCTTTCCCCCCTCCTCATTCAACTGATGACAGCCCAGACAACTTTTTTTATTCATGATCAGAAGTTCGCCTGATGTCACCTGCTCCTTCTTCTGACCTTCCTCAGCGAACCATTTTGAAAAAGAATCCATTGCTGAGCGCGACAAAACAACCCCCACAGGCCGTTCTGTTTTCACCCCTTCAGGAGCCTTAACAGCACCCCCAGTCGGTCCCAACTGCCTGATAAAAGCTATCAGTGACCAAATCTCCTCCTCGGACAAGGTATGGCCGAATACGGGCATTAAATAGGACTTCTTAACCTCGGCCCCGCCTTCACTAATGACTCTAAACAGTTGCTCGTCAGACCGTTTAGCGAGGAATTCCGGGTTAGACAGTTCTGCTGGATCTTTATCCAGAAACTCCGCATTGAACCCATCACCATCACCATGATTGCCATGACAATGAGCGCAATAATCCAAAAAAAGATGCTTCCCCTTTTGCAGAAATTCCGGGTCCGTTGCCGCTCCCAGAGGTGATTCGGGCACCCCTCCCGCCCATGCAGAGGAGTTAGAAATCACCGCAAAACAAACTGTAAGAGAAATAGTTTTAAATAGCTTTAGCATGACTTAAAAGCTGGATTTTCAAATTAAGTAGCGCCTGAAGCAGGAATAGTAACTTAATTTAAAAAGATAATCATCTAAAGAATGGCAAAAAAAGCAGGTAGAAATAATGCCAGGAAGGAAATTAGTTTGAGCAAAAAAAAACAAGGGGACCCGAAGGTCCCCTTGTCGTGATGCTAAGGTAAAGCGTTTTCGATGAGCGCTAATCGTTCATCGATAACACATCGTCGCCAGCCGTTGAAGCAGATTTTACACCTTTAGCAGATGCGCCACCCAACGGAAGGACAGAACGATCGCCCGCAGGCAGAACCTTGAAGTAACCCCACTGACCTGCTTGCTGGTACGGAGTACGAGCATTGAGCCACAGGTAAGTTCCGGGGTTGCTGTAGGTACCACCAGCAGTCATTTCGGCCTGAATCCACTCGCCGCCGCCGAACTCTTCAACGTCGATCATATCAGAACCGACCTGTCGAAGATGGCGACGCCACTGATGACCGTCAATATTAAACATCTGGTTTTGCTCGTTATGAGCACCAAAGACGTTAATCATGACGAGATCTCCAGCATGTGCCTTCAGAGTCGGAGTCGCAGGATCACTAGACGCGGCGACACAAGGTGTGAACATGTTTCCAAGTTCACAACCCTCATCTTCACGATAGGACCACGGCTCCAACCTGTAGTTCACGCCTGTGAGCCCCGCAACGTTCTGCAGGTAAGGCATGAAAGACGTACCGAGGATGTTGTCCTCATCCTGGAAATACAGCGCGAAATCACGGTAGTTCTCAAGATTTCGATTTTCCGGATAAGACTTGTCAATGATAACATCCGCTTTCCAGGAGTTACCCAGGGAGATGTCTTTCCCTGTCGCCGGATCACGGTATACAGAACCTCTAGGACCAATGACAAGACCACCATAGAGGCCGTCTCGTACGTTGGTAGTCAGGTTACCAAAATCCCAGATCACGCTACCGGTCTGACCGTAGTCAGGATGTGCATAGTAGGTGTAGGTTTTTGATTTACCCGGCGCAACGGTCTGGTCGCCAGAGTTGTTACCAACGTTGATTCCCTGAGAAGTCATGGGATCAAACGCTACGTTGTTGATATGCATGGAGGCATTACCACTCTTCAAGCGATTGGACAGCTTGATCTTGATACAGTCTCCAATGTTGGCACGAAGCGTCAACGGATGAGGAGCCCCACCCGAAGCTGTTCTGGCCGCTTCACCCTCAAGAGCAAAAATCTTGCCCGCAGAGTTAGCGAGAACCAGCTTACGCTCGAAGTCAACTTCGATCTGATCTTCTGCCTTCGCGTTGAAATCCAGCGCTTTGTTGATAGCTACTACGCTGAAATTCTTCGTAGGCGCACCACTTGGACAAACAACCCCACGTTTCCACTTCTTGGGGTTGTCGTTGCCAGGTAGTACTTTAAGATCGCCCTGAAGTTTGTCATGTACCCGGAGAATACTCCAGCTACCTTCTGACAGGTGAGAAGTACGACCATCGAAGTACAGATAATCACCCGCCATCTGCTGGTAACCACCCGCCGTTGTGGCCAGGTCATAACGCTCTGCAATACCTACATGCAGTGTGTTAGTCATGCGAGACTGCGGATCATAACGCTCAGGACGGAACCCATGTCCAGAAACTGAGAACATGTGGGTTTCGTTCATCATGCCATGCAACAGACGGAACACAACATTATCCCCAAGATATGCACTGATCATAGGAGTATCAGGATCCCCATGAACTACACTGCTAAACATCTGGGAAGGGTCGGAGTTGCTCTTCAACCGTGCAGAAAGAGAAGCCGCACGGAAATTGAATCCGCCACCTGTTGTATGTGTTCCACCGTTCAGATGTGGGAAAGCCACTTCCAGCATAGTACTAGGCATCTGGAAAGAAATGGACTGTCCCGCCGCAATAGCATTCTCACGAGAGAGTCCCGGAGGATTCCCTTTGGTAACGAGCTGTGCTGTATGCGGAACGGTGTCATGTGTTTGAACAACGATTTCACGGAAACTACCATTTCGGCTATAAGCGAAAGGCTCTGTTCCATGAATGTCTGCTACTGTACCAGTACGAATCGGTTTGCCAGTCTTAGGATCATGATACGTAGATCCCCAAGGCTCAACAACCGTCGTTCCGATACCACCGTGCGGCCAGGTTGTAGCACCGAACGCATGGTCATGCCAGAAAACAAGTCCGAGGTCGACGTCAACCCACCATCGGTAACGTACGAACTCGGTGCTCACGATATGTCCAGCCGTGTGGGCGTGGGTCATACCTTCCGTAAAGGTGATGCTGTACTTACCGTCTTTAGCAATACCTTTAGTTGGATCTGGAGATATAGATTTGATCCAACGAGCATCTTTGCCATTGGGCACTTCGATTCCAACCATGATGTCAGCACCAGCGTGGAACGGAGTGGCACCATCAGCCATCTGGATTTCAATGGTCTGATCACCAGGGCCTGTATCTTTCAAAAGCTTGGCGTTCATTGGCATAGGCATGCCAACATGATGACCATCTTTCATCTTCTTAGTGAACTGCCTGTATGACCGCATAGACTGGTCATACGAGAAGCCCGAGATAACACCATCCGACGCTTGGTTGTCGAACTGGAAAAAGTGCGGATGGATGTTGAGCTTGGACATCTGGAAGTTAGTGAAGTCATCGTCATTCCACTCACTGGTCAAAAGAAGATCCACACAGTCATAAACGTTTGCGCGGATAACCAGCGGAATGGCTTTCTTAGGATCAGCCTTCACTTCCGCCATCTCTTCGTCGAGTACGTAGATGAGACCGTACTTATCGATGATCGGAGGCGTATCTCCAATAGCACCGGACAACTCAATCGGCGTATTGATGAACACAAGATTGTACTGCTTACGACCAGCACCCTTCGGACAAAGACTCCAACGGCCTTGCTCACCCGGTTTTGCTGGTGTCGTATTTTCTACATTTGGACCAGACCGTCCACTACCAGATTCCGTAGCGGTAATGACAGTGTCATCTGGCTGTGAATGGAACGGCTCCAACCATGGAGCACCACCATGGTTTCGCGCGAAAGGAACACGCTTGCCAAAGTGAGGTGTCATGTGAGGCCATGCCAGTTTACCTTTCTCATCGAACTGAAGCGGATGACGCTTGCCAGGACGTGGAGAAATGTATTTTACTACTTTATAGGTAGGTTCACGCTCAGACAGAGCTTGATTACCTTTCCAAGCATAATCCCATACAGAACCGTCATTGGATTTTACCTGGGTTACTTCATCGTCAGAGTGTCCGGGTTTGCCCATAGGAGGCAACATGTACTTAACCCAGTCTTTAACGTTTACAACACGGGTTTCTTTGGTCCAGTCACTCTCACCGCTACCGGTGATTTTGAACTTGGTACCAAACCAGTCCATTGTCTGGCCGACCAACTGATCTGAGGATACACCCTGAGGGATGCGGCCTGCACGGTCAGGAAGCTCAACCAATGGAATCATAACATCGGTACTACCCAGTGGGTAGTTGCCGTTTTGAAGGGTGTTATAAACCCTCCAGTATCCCCACATACCAGCAACATAGTGATGCGCTACATGGCAGTGGAACAGGAAGTCACCAGCCAAACGCTGACACAGACCAGAACCACATTCGGTCTCAAGGTCAAGTGCTTCAGCAGGTCCGATAACTTCAACGTCTACACGGTCAGTCGTGGTGCGGACAACCGGGTATTTAACCGGACCGTCCCAGGCAGCCTGGGTAAGGTTCGGCAACTGCGCTTCGCGTTGCGGAGAACGCGTCCAGCGAATGGAACCACCATGCGGATGATGCGAATGGAACACCTCACCACCACCATGGATCAAGCGAAATTTTGCTGGATCACCCAAGTACGAACGTGGAATGGTAGTTGGAACATCAGCAAAAGTATAAGAACTGTAAGACAATGATTCGTCTTCATAATGAAACATTTTGTCCTGTACCGCCAGGTTGTTGATACCAAAAGGCTCAGAACGGTAGTTCATAGCACGTGCTGAAGGACGATAAGCGTCAGTCAACGGATCGCGCTGAGGAATCATTTCGCCGTGTCGATTCAGAGGGCGGAAAGATTCATCGCCGACTTCGTGATAGAACAGAACAAACTCACGAAAGTCTTTTGCGTTTTCATTAGCGATCATCGATTGCCAGCCAATTGCCCGGGGTTGCCCGGTGTAAGGGCTCAAGTATGTAGAACCTTTAGGCTCAACAATGAACGCACCGATCAAACCGAGAGCCGAAGGATCTCGGCCTGCGCGACTCATGATCATGTGACTACCTTCCTGCTCATCGATTGGAATCATCCACTCGAAATCCTGAGAGCCACCAGATTTGGTGATACCGCCCGCAGAAGCCGCAGAAGCCGGAAGACCGGAAGAACTGATGATCATAGCGGATCCAAGAACCTGGAATCCGGCATCCTCATCTTCTACCTTGTTGGAGAAATGAACGCGAACACAGTCGCCCTGGTTAGCACGCAATACCAATGGCTGAATGGCATCGCCTTGAATTCCGGTCGAAACCATACCCGGGTCCATCTCATCATCCCGAGACTTGGCATTGGCCTTCTCTTCAGTGCGAACCTTGCTGATCTCCGAATCAAGAGCATACATGTAGCCAGGGAAATAATCGCCCCACTGGTTCAGCATGATTTCGACATTGATTGCCGAAACATTGTACTGCTTGACCGGAGCATTGCTCGGACAATGAGAGCCCTGGTTCACAGTCAAACCTGCCTCTGAAGGTCCAAGCAGGTAGCTCTGGCCCAACTGATGCGCCGACCAAGAATCGTGGAATGCGCCACCTTGAGAAGCCGGGCTGGCATGTTCCTTGATTTTACCCTGTAAACGGTCCATAAGCTTCATGAACGTGTTGTTCAGGCGATCCTGGCGACCATCCATGCCGCTCATCACTTCTTCATAGTTTACCTGATTTTCCAGCTTGTCCAGCCAGACCGGTCGATCATGCCCCTGTTTGTGATCCTCAGGACCTGATGCCGCAAAAGCGGGATTCAAGCCAAGGCCTAAGGCAAAGGTCAAGATCATCATGATCCACCTGCCCAAACCTCGCGATGGGTTGGTAAAAGTGTTGCAAGTCATAAATACACCCTCCGGTTAATAAAAAAGCCCAAAAACCTGTAGTTTTGGGATAAGACTTGGTGGAAAAAACTTCTTCCCCCCTGAAAAAAACATCTAACTCGTAAGAACCATCCGATTATCTAATTATCTAATTCGTAAGAACCATCCGATTCAAGGACCGAATGCAATCCCACAAAATATTTAAAACTTTAACTTTCAAGTAGTTAACTAAGCAACCGCCCGTAATGGACCCCACGACAGGGGCCTCTCCTGCTGGGAGCGGCACTATTAAAGATACAAAAGCAGGATAAATATTCCCTTAAATTAAAATTTATTTAAAATAGGGAAAGCTTTTAAAAAAAAGGGGAAAGGCCTATTTTGACATCGCATAACAGAACAATTCTAGAGCGGAGGAAATGATGGAATGAAAGGGAGGGATCCTTCGAAATCTACCGAAATTGATCCGGCTTTTCATCGTTTGGGAAGGAAGATGCACCCGAACGCACCAGATAGCGTTTTAAGTAAACTTTAGCTCTGGCAATTCTGGACATTACCGTGCCGATGGGAATATTTAGCTGATCGGAAATGTCCTGGTAGGACAAACCTTCAAAATAAAAAAGCCTGATCGGCTCACGAAGTCTTTCGTCTAGTTTGCCCATGGCAGACTGGATGTATTGTTTAACCTCATTTTTTAAAAATTCATTCTCAGGGTGGATGTTACTGTGGAGGGTATCACAAACCGCTTCAAACTCAATCTCAATCTTATTCTTGCCTTTTTCAATATCTTTGAGAAACAAGTTTCTTAGAATGGCGAACAGCCAGTATTTACTTTTGCCCCGATCCTTTAACTGGTCGAAGTTTTTCAACGCAATGTAATACGTTTCCTGGACCAGGTCTTCAGAGCCCTGACTGGTTCCACATAAACGAAATGCAGACCGGTAAATTACTGCCGCATGAGGAAGGAGGTACTTATTAAAAGTGTCCAGACTTCCATTATTATCCGACAGATTCGTAGCGAATTTGACTAAAAAATCCAAAACCACCCCTTTGTAAAGCTTCGCTTAAACCTAAGAATAAAACAATTCTTTGAATTTATAGGAATAATAAAGAAAAAACCGGATCATTTAAAGTAGTATTTTTGTTTTTTTTACTATTGGCCAAATAATATATGCAACCTTCTACTTCAACACGCATCTAACCCCTGTACAATTATTTGACTCGACTTCTAACTTGGTAGGTTATGGTTATATCAAACAAAGAGTTATTGGAAATTTCCACCCAGATAGAGCGTGATGGCAGACTTTTCTACCTGGAACTATCAAAACACGTTGATGACCCCACCGTAAATGAATTTCTCCAGGTCATGGCCAGGGAAGAAGCTCTCCATGAAGTCCAGTTTAAGGAAATGCTGGAGAAAAAAGGCGACCAGGTATACGGCTGGGAGGACCATCAGGGACTCAGAGACATGATGGAGAAGGAATTCAAGACTGATATTTTCCCTCCGATCGAAGAAATCATGGAGCATGTCACAAAGGTCAAAGGCATAGAGAAAGCCTTGGATTTTGCGGTGGAAGCAGAAACGGTGGCCGGTGAGTTCTACGGACTTCTGATTGACATGTGCAATAACATTGAAGTCAAAACCTTGCTGGTCCTGCTGCAAAAAGCTGAACACGACCACCTGGAGAGAATCCAGCTCCTACGAAAAGAGTTCCTCAAAAAAAGCCCCGAAAGCAAATAAGACTAAGCCCTCTATCCGCCACACAATCTCCAAATCATCCTCTCCGAAACTTTTTTCTCTTGAAATCAGAACAAAAAAAAGCAGCACCAGAACAATAGTTCCAGTACTGCTTTCTAATGAACCTGTTTAACTGAACTTACTTGGCAGCAAGCTCAAAGTTAGCAGAAGCCGCGCCAGCACCAACAGTTACTTCCTGGCTTACTTCTCCAACATACGGCTGCCACGCGGTTACTTTGTATTTACCCGCTGGAACACCGTCAATCTTGAAAGATCCATCAGCGCCGGTAATGGCATAGTATGGGTTCCAAACGATACGAGCATCTGCTTCCATATAGTTATGCTGATCACACTGCAAGAAGAAATGCTTGTCTTTTTTCTGTTTCAAACGCGCGAGATTCTTGGTCACATCAGCAACATCACCTTTACTAGGCAGAGGCTTGTTGAACAGGGTCTTGCGGTTTGCGCCAACAACTGAATAACCATGAGGATTGTGCAGAATGTCAGTGTCATTATTGTTTACCTTAACAATTCCACCAGTCTTTCTTTCAGGCTTGGTAGGCTTACGAACTGCGCCCATTTTCTGTACAACGTCACAATCGGTAAAATCAAAAACAAACTTGCCACCATCACCCCAAGGTTTACCACCGTCAATTTTTTCGATGAAAACTACAGCGTCTTTCAGCTTACCACCAGCCGCGGAAACTTTAACACGAGGTCGAACTCCGTCTTTTGCATCAGCGTGCTTGGAGCAAAATTCTACATTTTTACCCTTTGCCAAGTTCTCCATAATGGGTGCTGGAGCCGCCCCTTTAAGAGTGACCACACCTGCGATTGAACCAGAGCCAGCAGATCCTTCCTTATAGCCCTTCTTCTTGGCAAAACTTGTTCCTGCCAACGCAACAGAAACAACCAACGTTAATACTGCAATCCAAACTTTTTTCATTACCTAATACCCTCCTTGAATTAAACAAAAACAACCATTAAACACTCAAACAAATAATACAAACGATAGATGCACTAGCAAATTCCGTCAATGTCTGAATTAAGATGGCGCGCATTCTACCACAATTTAAGTAAAACGCAAAACAGGGGAACCCCGAAAGGTTCCCCTGCCATTATGCAATGTAAATGCTATCAAACGAACGATTAGCGGTTCATTGATAACACGTCGTCTCCAGCGTCTTTTGAAGCAGACTTAACACCTGTCGGTGACGCTCCACCCAATGGCAGGACAGAGCGGTCGCCCGCTGGCAGAACCTTGAAGTAACCCCATTGACCCGCTTGCTGATACGGCGTACGCGCGTTCAGCCACAGGTAAGTTCCGGGGTTGTTGTAGGTGCCACCCGCCTTAATAAAGGCCTGGATGTATTCGCCACCGCCGAACTCTTCTACATCAATCATATCCGAGTTCTCCTGGTTCAAGTGGCGACGCCATTGGTGACCGTCTACATTAAACATCTGGTTCTGCTCATTATGAGCACCAAAGATATTGATCATGACACGATCACCGGCATGTGCCTTCAGAGTCGGAGTCGCAGGATCACTAGCCGCGGCGACACAGGCTGTGAACATATTACCCAGTTCACAACCTTCATCTTCACGATAGGACCACGGTTCCAGTCTGTAGTTCACGCCTGTGAGTCCCGCAACGTTCTGCAGGTAAGGCATGAAAGACGTACCGAGGATGTTGTCCTCATCCTGAAAATATAGCGCGAAATCGCGGTAGTTTTCCAGGTTCCGATTTTCCGGATAGGACTTGTCAATGATCACGTCCGCTTTCCAAGAGTTACCCAGGGAGATATCTTTCCCTGTTTCTGGATCACGGTAGATAGAACCTTTGGGACCGATGATGATTCCACCGAACAGGCCGTCTCGAACGTTTTCGGTCAAGTTACCAAAATCCCAGAGCAAGGCTCCATTGATATTGTAATCCTGATGTGCATAGAAGGTATACACCTTGGACTTGCCAGGAGCAACCGTCTGGTCACCAGGATTATTACCTACGTTGATTCCCTGAGAGTCCAGAGGATCAAACGCAATGTTGTTCGCATGAAGCGAGGCATTGCCTTTTTTCAAGCGGTTGGTCAGTTTGATTTTGATACATTCTCCAATGTTGGCACGGAGTGTCAACGGATGCGGAGAATGTCCTTTGGCCGCGGCTTTAGCCACTTCGCCTTCTAGGACGAAAATTTTAGCGTCTGCGTTAGCCAGTTGGAGTTTACGCTCAAAATCAACTTCGATTTCATCCTCGGTGTTTGGATTGAATTTCAAGCTGGTGTTAACTGCAACCACACTGAAATTTTTCACCGGCGCACCACTTGGACAAAGCTGTGTGGAGGACTTCTTAGGCTTCTCGTTTCCGGGAAGAACTTTGAGATCCTTTTGCAGTTTGTCATGAACACGGATGATACCCCAACTACCTTCAGACAGGTGAGAGGTACGACCATCGTAATACATATAGTCACCTGCCATCTGCTGATATCCACCTGCCGTGGTGGCCAGGTCATAGCGCTCTGCGATACCGATGTGCAAAGCATTTGTCACTCTGGAGTCGCGGTCATAACGCTCGGGACGATACCCGTGACCGGAAACAACAAAGGTGTGTGTTTCATTCATCATTCCATGAAGAATACGAAACACAATGCTATCACCGAGATAAGCACGCAACATTGGTGTTGACGGATCTCCATGAACTTTACTACTGAACATTTTGGAAGCATCAGAGTTGCTTAACAACCTTGCGGAAAGCGAAGCCGCACGGAAGTTGAATCCGCCACCCGTTGTATGCGTTCCACCGTTCAGATGCGGAAAGGCAACCATCTGCATGGTCTTAGGCATCTGAAAGGAAATGGACTGACCTGCCGCAATAGCATTCTCACGAGAGAGTCCCGGAGGGTTCCCTTCGGTAACGAGCTGTGCTGTATGCGGAACGGTATCGTGAAGTTGAGCTACCAATTCACGGAAACTACCATTTCGACCATAAGCAAATGGTTCTGTTCCGTGAATGTCAGCTACAACACCACTGCGGATCTGCTTGCCAGTCGTGGGATCATGATACGTAGAACCCCAAGGCTCAACAATTGTAGAACCGATGCCACCGTGCGGCCAGGTTGTAGCGCCGAACGCATGGTCATGCCAGAAAACAAGACCCATATCCACGTCAACCCACCATCGATACCGAACATACTCAGTACTTACGATATGACCTGCTTTGTGAGCATGAGTCATACCTTCGGTGAAGGTGATCGTGTATTTATGATCTTTG
>Ga0066853_10000531_pt1 | contig 14672 bp, 10 predicted proteins | sample ETNtaG_28_FD_67284 | JGI IMG/M metagenome (GOLD analysis project Ga0066853, IMG submission 67284) | Marine microbial and viral communities from oxygen minimum zone, Eastern Pacific Ocean - ETNP201406SV61 | ecosystem: Environmental > Aquatic > Marine > Oceanic | place: Pacific Ocean: Eastern...
GGCTACTTTCTTGGCTGTCGATGGTGTAAAGCCTGCCAACAAAGAGCAAGGGTATGTGATGCGACGGTTATTGCGACGTGCGATTCGTTTTGCGTTTGATTTAGGAATTGAACAGAACTTTTTCGAAAAAGTTGTGCCTGTCATTGCTGATTTATACGAGGCAGATTACCCAGAAGTAAAAGCACAACGCGAAGAAGTAATTGCGGTGCTCGCGAAAGAAGAGAAAGTATTCCGCCAGACATTGCGTAAAGGTTTAAACGAGTTACTGAAGCGTAAAGAGGGTGGTTTAACGGGCGTTGAAATCTTTACCTTGTATGACACTTATGGATTTCCGGTCGAGCTTTCTACAGAGGAAGCTTTCAAGCAAAATATTGTCTTGAGTGAAACCTGGCGCGACGAGTTCGACGCAAAAATGGCCGAACAGCGCGCTCGTTCACAGACTGCCGCAAAGGGCACCTTTAAAGGCGGCCTTGGTGGTCAAACTTTGCAGCACAAAAAATATCACACCGCGACACACTTGATGTACGCAGCGTTACGTCAAGTACTTGGCGATCATGTGGTGCAGCACGGCTCAAACATCACCGAAGAACGACTTCGTTTTGACTTTTCACACGGCGAAAAAATGACCCCTGAACAAATTCAAGCGGTCGAAGCGATGGTAAATGAAGAAATGAATAAAGACTTAAAGATTAGCTTTGCAGAATACCCAACCCAGGTTGCACGCGAAGAAATGGGCGCCCTTGGGCAGTTTGGCGACCGGTATGGTGACACTGTGAAAGTGTACAAGATGATTGCCGACGATGCCGAAAAGCCCTTTAGTTTTGAAATTTGTGGTGGCCCTCATGTGGATCATACACTTGAACTGACCGAACCTGATGGAAAAACGTTCAAGATTATTAAAGAAGAATCTTCAAGTGCCGGGATACGGCGGATTAAGGCTGTGCTAGTTTAGCAGTTAGGCGACGCGTTGATTTTCTTCGTATAGATCATACTTTTTTCGAATTGCACGCAAGCCAGTATGGAGGTTATCGATTGGATAGTTGTCTTCTTGGTCGGCAAGCGCGTATGCACGGAGCTGATTAAGGGCAATACCGTCATTGCTTTGCATGGTAACCAATCCTTCACCTGAAACAGGTCCAAATCGGTTAAAGTTCACACGATAATCATACACTTTACGAATGGTGCTTTGTCCGATTTTGTAGGGTGCTGAAACTGAAAGTTTTTCGTTCTTTTTTCCGTACCGAATACTACTGTCAAGTCGAGCAGTTGCTTGATTATTGTTCATTGTGGTTGAAAAAATCTTTTGTTCCTTACGACGCTTCGCTTGTTGTTTTAAGTGACTTCCGAGCAAGTGTGCAATTTCGAATGGTGTCATCGTTGTTCTATCCATGAGTGGGTCAATTGCTTCAGGGTAGAGGAGACGTTTTGATAAACGAGTGATGAGATCTCTGTTTTCAAGTAGTTCTGTCGGCTCTGCTTCGTTCGGATGCCACACTTCCCAAATATTTGCATTGGGAGCTAGTTGGATTGTACTCTCTAGTTGTCTATCGGTTTGAAGGCGTAGTGTTGCGTTTCTGAGCGTTTCATTAGTTGATGTGTAGGCAAGACTCAAAAGGTTTGAGGGGCTTTGCTCACCAGCTAGGTTGCGAATGGAAATACGACCAAGCTCTACTTGGTGGAGGTCTGGGTGTAAATCGGGGATATAGCTAAGTTCACGAGAGGTTGCAGCGATACGTTGAGCAAGATACTGTTGGTCATGATACTCAAGCCCAAGGCTTACGGAGCCTTCGGCGGGAACATTAAGTGGTGTAAAATCACCATTTGCAACACGGGTCATATATATATTATATAACAAAACAATAACTATTTCAATAATCTTATGCTCAAAGAGGTAAGTGGTATATAATAGAACCTACTTATGGTTTTCAAAAAACGCACAAAAAAAAGGAGCAAACAACCGGTCGAAGACCACGTTATTGCACTAGATATTGGAACCGAGTTCGTAAAAGCACTTATTGCCAAGCGAAACGGCGAAGAGCTAGAGATTATTGGGGTTGGGCGGGCTCGTCAAGAAGTGAGTGATATGCATTCTGGAGCCATCGCCGATATTGCTGGGGTTGTTCGTAATTGCGAAGAAGCTTTAGCTGACGCCGAAGATCAAGCGGGTGTACAAGCCAAACAAGTTGTCATTGGGATCGCCGGTGAGTTGGTAAAGGGTGTCACCGACACGATTCGGTATCGTCGCCCACAACCCGACCGACCGCTCGATGCATCCGAAATGGAATTTATTATTGAAAAAGTACAAGAGCGTGCACAACTAAAGGCGCAAAAACAAATTGCCCTCGAAACGGGTAATGACGAAGTTGAAATTAAACTCGTCAACAGCGCGTTAGTCGGGATTCATATCGATGGGTATAAGATTAGTAATCCTATTGGTTTTCAGGGTCGTGATGTGTCGGTTCAAATTTATACTGCGTTCGCGCCGATGGTGCATATTGGTGCGTTGGAACGCGTTGCCGACGAATTGTCGCTTGAATTATTAGCGGTTGCAGCTGAACCATTTGCGGTAAGCCGCAGTGTACTGGGAAGCGATGCTAGCAGTAACTTTACGGCAATTCTCGCCGATGTTGGTGGTGGTACTACCGATATCGCTGTTGTGAACGATGGTGGCGTGGAAGGCACAAAGATGTTTGGCATTGGTGGGCGAAGCTTTACACAAACAATTGCCGGTGACATGAATTTATCATACAAAGATGCCGAAAAACTAAAGGTAAATATTGAACATGACAAATTGAAAGCGTCAGTAGTTAAAGAAGTCGGCGCCGCAATCGATAAAACTATGGAGGTTTGGATTGCGGGTGTAGAGCTTGCGTTAAGTGAGTTCGATTCTGTTGATCATTTGCCAAATCGTATTTTGCTTTGTGGTGGTGGTTCGAGTTTGAAAAAACTTGTGACCGCTCTGGAGGGTTCAGAGTGGCACAAAGAGTTACCATTTACAAAAAAACCGACTGTTCATCATATTGATCCTAAAGAAGTGATTGGGGTGACCGACTCGACCGGTGATATTACCGATCATACGTTCGTCACAGCCATGGGGTTGCTGCGGGTCGGATATGATACACTGATAGGGAGTGGAGAGGGTGATTCCATAAAAGAAAAATTTAATCGCCTCCTCAGAATCTAACCATGAACAAAGACGTAATTTACATCGACGTCGACGACGATGTCACCGCCATCATTGGTAAAATAAAAACCGCCAACGAAAAGATTGTTGCCTTAGTTCCACCTAAACGAGCTGGCACGCTCCAGAGCGCGGTCAATTTACGTTTGCTTGATCGCATGGCCAAAACAAGTAAGAAAAAGTTAGTACTTATTACCAGCAATGCGGCCTTAATCGCTCTTGCTGCAAACGCAGCTATTCCAGTGGCTAAAAACTTACACACGAAACCCGAACTTGTACCAGTTGCCGATGCTTCGGTTGATGAAAGTGAAGAAATTATTGATGGTGCCGATATTCCTGTGGGAGAGCATGCCAAAACAGTAAAAGTAAAAGATGGCTCGACCGAGCAAGCGCGGAGTGCTGCGATTGAGTCAATTAACATTGAATCAGAAGACGGTGTTGCATCGACTAAAAAAACGGGTGCAAAAAAGCAAAAAACGAAGATACCAAACTTTGATAGCTTCCGCAAAAAATTATTTGCTGCTAGTGCGCTGGGTCTTGGGATTATTGCTTTGTTGGTGTGGATGTTTGTGTTCGCACCGGCTGCAACGATTATTGTAACTGCTCGTACCACTCCAGCTCCGTTGAGTACGGTTGTCACGCTTGCTGTCGATGGTCAAACGAGTGTTGAAGACTCGACCCTTGCCGCAATTATTAAAGAAGATACTCGTGAAGAAACGATTGATTTCCAGGCTACAGGACGACGTAATGTTGGTGAGCGAGCTACTGGGACAGTTGAGTTTTCAACCAACTCAATTAGTGCGCTTGGCACTACTATTCCAGCCGGTACTCAACTGACGAGCGGTTCGGGTGCGGCCTTTACGACAAACGAATCTGTCACAATGACATTTGATAACTATACCGGTGTAGAAGTGGGTATTACAGCAGTGAATAGAGGCACGAATGCAAACGGTGCTTCGGGCAGCATGAGTGGTGCGCCATCAAGTATCGATTCGGAGATTGTTGGCTCTACAGCTGGTGGAACGAGCGATATTGTAACCGTTGTATCGGAAGATGATATTGAACGTGCTCGTGGTGACTTGATTGGTCGGTCGACCGATGAGATTCGAGAAGAATTGGTTGCGTCATTCGATGACCAAACAAAACCAATCGCAGAGAGTTTTGCGATTGAACGCGGTACTGTTAGCTCTGTTCCAGCAGAAAACGCCGAGGTTGGAAGCGATGGGCAGGCAACACTTACAATCGAAACAACCTACCGAATGTATGGCGTAAACAGTGAGGACCTTGAACAGTTCTTAACAGAGAGTCTTGAAGCCCAACTGGTTGGAGAGAATCAACAAATATATAACACAGGCTTTGACAACGCAGCACTGAGTAGTTTCCGTTCTGATGACGATGGCATGACGGCAAGTTTAACAGCAACAGGTCAGGCTGGGCCGCGAATTGATGAAGCTGAGATTAAAGAACAAGTACAAGGTAAGATTTTTGGAGAAGTGCAACAAGATTTGCAAGCAATTGAAGGGGTTCAAGAGGTGGATGTGCAGTTCTCGTATTTCTGGGTACGAACCGTTCCAAACAACCCCGACCGAATAGAAATTGAATTCCAGCTACAAGATGCGTAAGCAAAGCCTAGTCTGTTTGGACGTGGGAGAAAAACGCATCGGGGTTGCTGTTGCCGATCCCGGTGTGCGTATTGTTGTTCCGTTTGAAACAGTTATTGTCGATGGCCAAGAGCTTGTAGCGATTGCTGCAATTATGCAACAACAGGATACGAATACGATTGTTGTCGGGTACCCTCGGAACCAACAGGGTGATACAACTGCACAATCTGTGTATGTTGAACAGTTTGCCAAGAAATTGAACGAACTGGGGTATACGGTTGAGTTTCAGGACGAATCGCTTACTTCTGTGCTTGCCGAACAGCACCTGAAAGAATCAGGCAAGCCGTACACAAAAGGCGACATCGATCGACACGCAGCAGCGTTAATTTTGCAGGATTACGTAGAGGCGCAGCATGGATGATATTAAGCGGGTACAGCGTCCACGACCTCAACCGCAGTCGCAGCCTCAACCCCAATCTCGGGAATCGGTAGAGCTTCCACCAATTGAAACACCTCAATCTTCTGAGCTTGCCCCGCCACCAAAAAAACGGTCATGGTGGAAAGTGGCGTTACTTGGTGTGCTCGGCGCAATCTTTATTGTTGCTGGAATTTTCGTATGGTGGTATTACGCACAGCTTGCACCGGTAAATGCCGACACAGAAACACGGACGCTTGTTGTCGTTGAGTCTGGCAGTACGCCCACTACCATTGCTGAACAGCTTGAGGAAGAGTCGCTGATCCGGAGTGCGCAAGCATTCTTGCTATACACACGCTTTACCGGCACCCAGAATAGCCTTCAGGCCGGATCGTATCGGTTGTCGGCAGCCCAGTCAACTCCAGATATTGTTGAAATTTTAACGGGTGGTGCGGTTGAATCGTTTCAGATGACGTTTATTCCCGGCATGACCTTAGCCGAGCAGCGCGAAGTATTCCTTCAGGCTGGATATACAGAAAAAGCGATTGACGCTGCATTTACTGCTGAATACACTACACCACTGTTTGCTGGTAAACCGACTACAGCTGATCTTGAGGGGTATATTTACCCTGAAACATACCAGGTTGCGACAGGAGCTTCGGTTGCTTCAGTATTGAGACAGTCGTTTACCGAGTATGAGCGAGTAATCACCGACAATAACCTCGAAGCAGGTTTTGCCGAACAGGGTCTTTCGTTGTTCGAAGGGATTACTCTTGCTTCGATTATTGAAAAAGAGTCAATTGGTGGAGATGAAGCACAAATTGCGCAGGTGTTCTTGTTGCGGCAAGAAAAGGGGATGCAGCTTGGTTCAGACGTTACCTACCAATACATTGCCGATAAACTTGGCGTTGAGCGCGACACGAACCTCGACAATCCATATAACACACGCCGCTATACCGGTTTACCTCCTGGTCCTATCTCATCACCAGGGCTCGCTAGTTTACAGGCAGTGGCAAATCCAGCCGAGGGTGACTACTTGTACTTCTTGAGTGGCGATGACGATGTAACCTATTTTGCTCGTACCATTGAGGAACACGAACGAAATATTCGTGAAAAATGTCAAATAAAGTGTCAGATTATTTAGCTAACAGAGGTAGCGTTTTTTAAAAAAGTCGACTTTTGGTTGACCATAAGCCCTATTTTTGCTATTATCGGTAAAGCACATTACGTGATCCGTCTACTAGTGACGTATATGCAAGCATATATATCATCGTCTGCGAGTGGGAGTACGAGACACGAATGCGCCTACCTCAAATGTCGCACGGGTATCGAAATTTTTATATTAGTTAACAAGGTCGATCCATATATCCTTTTCTCCTCGGAGAAGTAAGACAAACTACGGTAGACGCCCTTGTAGTAATACAAGTGGCAGGAGAACGATAATTCGTAACCAGATCACTCGTGGTGTTGCTTCACAGCAAGGATCGGTCGCTGTACCACAGCCACTCACCACAAGCCGACGTCGCTCAGCGAAAAGTCGGATCAAAGCTTCAACCGTTGCAATGTACGCCGGAGTGTTCACGCTCCTTATGGTCGTTATCGCAGTCGGTTACCGAGCACCTCAGCAAACTGCAGGTGTTGCTGGTGCAACCCCGCTTGCAAACACACAGACAAGTGAAACACAAACTGCCGTCAATGAAGTTGTCGCTTCAACGATTGCCGCAAGTGTTGCTAACTCGACCAACCTTTCGGTTGCTCCGTCGGTTACAAGCTTGGCTATCTCGACCCAAATCGAGAGTGAGTTGCCAACTGCTGACGATTCATCGATTTCTAAGCCACAAATTATCCAGGTATCGGGTTCAAGTCGAGAGCTCTCTACTTACCTTGTTAAATCTGGAGATACACTTGAGTCAGTTGCTCGAAAATATGGTCTTAAGCAAGATACTATTTCATGGGCCAATAACATATCATCAGGAAACCTAGTTGTCGGCTCTCAGTTGACAATCCTTCCGAGGGACGGTGTTCTCTATACGGTGAAACGTGGAGACACTGTTGAGGGTATCGCTTCAAAATATGACACCTCAGTTTCATCAATCGTTACATTTAATGACTTAGAAATTACTGGCCTCAGTGAAGGACTCAAGATAGTCTTACCAGGTGCTACGCCGCCAATAGAAGAACGGCCTGGCTACATTCAGCAGTCACAGCGTACTTCAGTCTCTTACCCTAGTGTTGGATACAACAGGGGTTATGGCAATGCATTCATTGGTGAGACATGGACAATCAAGATTGGTACGTCAATGTATGCAAATAATAAGTACGCATTTGGTAACTGTACTGCTTATGCTTTCGACAGGCGTGTTGAGCTTGGCCTGCCAGTAGGCCAATTCTGGGGTAATGCAACAACTTGGGACGATTTTGCAGTAAAGCAGGGTCTGAGAGTGTCGAACACCCCAACGGTTGGTGCGATCATTCAGAATGAAGGTGGATATGGTCACGTGGGTATCGTTGAAGAAATTCTACCAAACGGTGACTTGCGTCTCAGCGAAATGAACGCATACGTCAGCGGAGGTGGCTTCAACATTGTCTCTGGTCGCATTCTTCCTGCATCACAAGTTTCAAGCTATGCATACATTCAGTAAATAATTTTACCTACATCTTGTATTTGGTTCGCCCCTGTTAATTCAGGGGCGAATTTGCTATACTAAGAGTAATTATGTTTGTTGATACCGCCAAAGTATTTGTGCAGGCTGGACGCGGCGGTGACGGTGCGGTTAGTTTTCGTCACGAAATTTATGTTGATAAAGGTGGCCCGGACGGCGGCGATGGCGGCAAGGGCGGCGACGTTATTTTTATTGCCTCTGAAAACGTCAATACCCTCGTTGACTTCCGGTACAAGCCTGAACTGAAGGCGGAACCAGGCCAATCTGGTGCGAAGCGTGATCGACACGGTAAATCGGGCAAGCCACTGTATGTCAAAGTACCAGTCGGAACCGTTGTCCGTAAAAACGGTGAAATTATCGCCGACTTTACCGAAGATGGCCAAGAAGTGGTTGTCGCTCGTGGTGGTGATGGTGGCTTTGGTAATGCACACTTTAAGTCATCTGTACGCCAAACGCCTCGTGTAGCCGAGAAGGGCGAACCAGGCGACACCTTTGAAGGTGAACTCGAACTTAAGCTGTTGGCTGACGTTGGGCTTGTTGGTTTTCCAAACGCCGGTAAATCAACTTTCTTAAGTGTGGTCAGTAATGCACGACCAGAAATTGCTGACTATGCCTTTACGACCTTAACCCCGAACTTGGGCGTCGCCGACATTGATGACGGCAGTCTGTTAATTGCAGACATCCCAGGGCTTATCGAAGGTGCCAGCGAAGGAAAAGGCCTTGGTGATGCCTTTTTGCGCCACGTGGAGCGTACAGCGGTTCTGCTGCATCTTATCGACGCCTATAGCGAGGATGTTGCCGAAGCGTACAAAACGATTCGTCAAGAACTACGTGCGTATAATGAGTCATTGCTTGATCGACCTGAGATTGTTGCGCTCACAAAAACTGAAGGGCTCGATGCAGAATTAATTCAAATGCAGCTCGATGCTTTGAAGGGTGTGGCTCCAGACAGTCAATTATTCGCTATCTCTTCGGCAGCTCACACCGGTTTAAAAGAGGTGTTGCGAGCAGTCCGAGCCGAAGTTGTTCGCGTGCGTGCTGAAACCGAAGAAGCCGTTGAAGAAGATGAAGACGGTGGTTTGCCGGTCATTTCACTTTCGTCTGAACAGGTTGCAAAATCATGGCACATCAACAAACTCGATGATATCGACGGTGTGTCGGTCTTTCGTGTTACTGGTCATAAGATCGAGAAATTTGCTCGTCGCACCCGCTTTGAGACCCACGAAGGGGTAAATCGCCTCCGTGACATTATGAAGAAAATGGGAATTACCCACGGGTTGAACCGAGCTGGAGCTACCGGCGAAAGTTTAATTCGTATTAATGATGACGAATTTACTCTAGTAGAACAGTAGAAGGATGCAAAGAGTATTGACTTTTAGTGTACAATGTGATAATATGTTTTCACACTCAGTGAGTCGAGCAGCGCTCTTCACCTGTGTACGTTGACATGTTGAATATTTTTAGATCCGTTACCGCGGTTTTTTGTTTGAGATTTTTCTTAGGCGAACATCCGCGGTAACACTGCTGCGGAAACGAGAAGAAGGAGGATTTTGTATGTCCCTTTCCATCAACGAGGCCCACGGGCCTCCGCAGCAGGGCATCACCCTCATCCCGAAGTTCGTCGCCGGCTGACTCGCCGCCCTCACGGGCAACAGGGACTTCGTTGTCCCAGAGTTTCTGAAAGGAATTGATGCAACAGCATAGATAGGGGCTGTGCAGACTCACACCGCTCTACAGCCCCTCATTTCTGGTGTGCTTCGGGATTCGTGATTCACTCTTGTTCCGTGGACTTCGAAACGTAAATACACTCCACGCAAAAGAGGCTAACAATTACGTGAGCCATTGCGGCTTCCCTTGTTGTTGTGATGAAGGCCTACCAAGGCGCGCATACAACAATGCGAAAAACTGGCCACGAGGGCGGGTGACAAGGACTGGAACTGTGTGTTCTGCTGTCCGAAGCTCCTGGAGTTTCAACCCGCCCTCGTTGGTCTAAAAATGTTCAACTGTTACACAGCGCTCCTTGTACAGGGGCGCTTTTTGCTTTTTTTGCGATAGTCACTAAGCGTAATTGTTGACTTTACGATACTTTATGTGATATTATATATATATTGAGGCATTCGTGTCTTGATTGCAACAACATGTTTTCAACCTTAGTACTGGATGCGCTTGCATTCAAGCGTTATTAGGTTAAGTTAATGCCACTTCGTTGAGGTGGTGTTTCTGGAAAAAGTTGTCCCAGATCGGCCGCGGAGGCGGCAACGAATGAACTGAGCTCCTGCACGGGGTTCCCCCCAAGTTCTTCGTTTCGCGACGGTTCTCGATCCCCCCCGATCGAAACGTACGCTGTCCGCCTCCGCGGTCCCTGTACCCTGCTTGCCCCGAGCTTGCAGGAAGGTTGGTCCGAGGGTGCATTTTGCCCTCGGACCAACAACTGAACTTTCGAAGACTGACCCATTCAAGGGTCTTTTTATATTTTCACGATATAATAAAAGGAATGAGCAAAACATTTTTTTTCTATGACCTTGAAACCTCTGGTCTAAACCCGCGCGACGATCGCATTATGCAGTTTGCCGGTCAACGAACAACGCTTGATTTGGAGCCAATTGGAGAACCGTTTAATATTCTCGTGACACTACCCGATGACACCTTACCAAGTCCTGATGCACTACTGGTGACCGGTATTACACCACAGCAAACCAAAGATGATGGCATGAGCGAAGCAGATTTTGCAAAAATTCTGATGACTGAAGTATTTACTCCCGACACGATAACAGTCGGGTTTAACAATATTCGGTTCGATGATGAATTTATTCGTCATCTTTTGTGGCGAACATTTTATGACCCGTATGAATGGTCTTGGAAAGAGGGTCGTTCTCGCTGGGATCTACTTGATGTAGTACGAATGACGCGTGCGTTGCGACCTGAAGGAATTTCGTGGCCGGTTGTCGATGGAAAACCGACAAATCGACTCGAGCTTCTCACCAAGCAGAACGGGATTGATCACTTGAAGGCTCACGATGCATTAAGCGATGTGGAGGCTCTTATTGCAGTAACGAAGCTTATTAAAGATACGCAACCACAACTCTTCGGATACTTGCTCGAAATGCGCGATAAAAAAGCAATTAAAGAACTCGTAAATCTGGATGATAAACAGCCATTTGTGTATGTGAGTGGTCGATATGATTCCGACTTTCATAAGGCGACCGTGGCGTTTCCGTTGACATCCGGTCGTAACAGTAGTGTGGTGGTGTATGATTTGCGACATGACCCAACATCGTTTTTTGAGCTAAACGAGGGGGACTTGAAAAAGCAGCTGTTTGCGAGCTGGGAAGACCGCCAGAAAGATGACTTTCAGGCGATTCCTGTAAAAGAATTTCATCATAATAAAGCACCAGCGGTTGCACCACTTGGAGTGCTCGCGCAACAAGGTGGCTGGGAGCGAATTGGTCTCACTGAAGCTGTTATTAAAAAACATCGCGATGCACTGACGGCACACCCAGACTTCGCAGAACGAATTCGTTCGGTATTTGAAGGTCGACCTGATTTTGATCGACACCCTGACCCCGAAGGTCAGTTGTACGGTGGCTTTTTGAGTGAAAGCGATAGTTTGGCGAGCGAGAAAGTTCGCCATGCCAACGCCGAACAACTTGCCGATCTTCAACCTTCGTTTATTGATGAACGCTTAAGCCCGTTGTTATTACACTATAAAGCTCGAAACTTTCCACGGTCATTGGCTGAAGATGAAGTGCCGCAATGGGAGGCCTGGCGGGCTGCGCATTTACAGCGACAGCTCCCGAATTTTGTGAAACGTCTACAAACACGTGCAACACAGGCAACAACAGAAGACGAACAATTTATACTACAAGAACTGCAATTGTGGGCGGAGAGTATTCTCCCTATTGAAGCTGTCGAAACGGAATAGTATCTAGGCGTTTTGACGACGTGGATGTTTGTCGTTGTAGCGAACAATTGCGAGAGCTAGGCGTACTGTGAGTCGACCAGCTATGACTCCGGCGACAATAACCCAAAGTGAGAACATCGTGGTAGCATCAATATACCACTGCGTGCCGGGTATATGGCCGGCAGCAAAGAAGCGTAACAGTGCGTCGGGCGCTTTTACGACATCTAACAGAATAAGTGCCGAGCAGGCGATTGCAGTGAAGGTGATGGTCTTGCGTATTGTTGTTTTCATGATATTGTATGAAACTATAGCAAACAGAGGTGAGGATGTGCAAGCATAAGAGGTACATGTGTTGTGGGCGACACTAGAAAAAAGTGAATAAAAAGCGTACAATAGTACGGCTATGTCTGAAATTATTCGAGTTACCGGAGCCCGTGAACACAACCTTAAAAATATCTCGGTTGAGATACCGCGCGATAAATTAGTGGTCATTACGGGTTTGAGTGGTTCGGGTAAATCGAGCCTCGCGTTTGATACTATTTATGCCGAAGGGCAGAGACGCTACGTTGAGAGCCTTTCGAGCTACGCCCGCCAATTCTTAGGGCTCATGGAAAAACCAGACGTCGACCAAATCGAAGGATTGAGTCCGGCAATTTCGATTGACCAAAAATCAACCAGCCGAAACCCTCGTAGTACAGTGGCAACGGTAACTGAAATTTATGACTACCTACGTTTGTTGTTTGCCCGCATTGGCGTTCCGCACTGTCCGGTGTGTGGCAAGACGGTTAGTCGACGTACACCCGAAACCATTATTGATGAAATTATGAAGCTTCCCACCGATAGTCGCTTGATGGTGTTAGCGCCAATTGTGAAATCGAAAAAGGGTGAGTTTGCGCATATACCCGAGCAATATCGTCGCCTTGGTTTTGCGCGAGCTCGGGTAGATGGCGTTGTGTACTCACTGGATGAGTTCCCGGAACTCGATAAAAAATACAAACACAGTATTGAAATTGTGGTTGACCGAATTGTCATGAGCGACGATATTCGTAGCCGTGTTGCGCAATCGGTCGAGCAAGCACTCGAGAGCGCCGACGGTGTGGTTGAGATTCTTGATGTCGATGCTGAAACGAGTCACATTTACAGTCAGCGCTATGCCTGTATTGATCACCCGAATGAAGAAATTCCTGAATTAGAGCCACGTTTATTTAGCTTTAACGCACCGCAAGGTGCCTGCCCGGTATGTACGGGGTTGGGTAATCGACTTGAGGTTGATCCTGAGTTGGTTTTTAACGCCAACTTAACAATTTCAGAAGGTGCGATTCGGCCGTATAACCGAGTCAACAGCGATGCCTGGTATATGAAGCGCCTGCAAGCGGTGGCCGATCGGCATAATTTTAGCTTGCGTGTACCTGTACGTGACCTACCGGCTGAAGCTATTGAAATGATTTTGTATGGAACGGGTACTGAAAAATATACTGTCTCTTTGGGTGACGGACGGACCTACGATGCCGCGTATGAAGGGGTTATTCCAAACCTCGAGCGTCGCTACAAAGAAACCGATAGTGACTTTATGCGTAAAGACATTGAGCGGTTTATGCGTGAACGGCAGTGCCATGCTTGTAAGGGTGCACGCTTAAAACCTGTGGTACTCGCGGTAACGATTCATGATTTAAATATTATGGATATTTGTAACTTAGGCGTCGACGCTGCCTTAGAGCTCTTTTCGGACAACCTTAACTTAACCGATGAAGAGCAGTTCATTGCGACCCAAATTATGAAAGAAATTACTGCTCGACTCGGCTTTATGAGTAACGTTGGGTTGACGTACTTGGAACTCGGTCGCGCCGCCAACACATTATCTGGTGGTGAAGCACAGCGTATTCGCCTTGCTACGCAAATTGGCTCAGGACTTCAGGGTGTATTGTATGTGCTCGACGAACCTTCAATCGGACTGCACCAACGTGACAACGACCGACTGATTGGTACCCTCAAGCATCTGCGTGACCTAGGGAATACTGTTCTTGTTGTTGAGCACGACGAAGATACGATTCGACAAGCTGACTACCTGCTTGATATTGGTCCGGGTGCAGGTGTAGCTGGTGGGCATGTGGTTGCGCAAGGAACTCCCGACGAAGTCAGCAAAAATACCGAAAGTATTACCGGTCGGTATCTTGCTGGAACAGAATCAATTCCGGTACCAAAAAAGCGTCGTACTACTCAAAAAAATCGCGCCCTTGTCGTTAAGAACGCTCGTGAAAATAACCTTCAAAACATCGACGTCACCATCCCACTTGGTGTTATGACAGTAGTGAGTGGCGTTAGTGGCTCGGGTAAATCAACGCTTGTAAACGATATTCTCGCCAAAGAACTGTCAGCTCGATTACACCGCGCGCATGACGTACCGGGTGCACATGATGCAATTGAAGGAATTAATTTGCTCGATAAAGTAATCGTGATTGATCAATCGGCAATTGGACGAACGCCACGTTCGAACCCAGCGACTTACACTGGTGTATTTACGCCAATTCGTGAATTGTTTGCCGGTACGCCTGAAGCGAACATTCGTGGCTACAAAGCCGGTCGGTTTAGCTTTAACGTAAAAGGTGGGCGCTGTGAAAACTGTCAGGGCGACGGCGTTATTAAAATTGAAATGCACTTTTTGCCTGACGTATACGTCACCTGCGACATGTGTAAGGGAAAACGCTACAACCGCGAAGCGCTCGAAATAAAGTACAAGGGCGCCACTATTAGTGACGTGCTTGAAATGACCGTCGAACAAGGTGCAACCTTTTTTGAAAACATCCCAGCGATTGCTCGTAAGCTAAACACACTCGTAGACGTTGGTCTTGGCTATATTAAATTAGGTCAACCAGCCACAACATTTAGTGGTGGTGAAGCGCAACGTATTAAG
>Ga0066853_10000534_pt1 | contig 14618 bp, 14 predicted proteins | sample ETNtaG_28_FD_67284 | JGI IMG/M metagenome (GOLD analysis project Ga0066853, IMG submission 67284) | Marine microbial and viral communities from oxygen minimum zone, Eastern Pacific Ocean - ETNP201406SV61 | ecosystem: Environmental > Aquatic > Marine > Oceanic | place: Pacific Ocean: Eastern...
AATTTTTCTAAAACTTCCCCTTTAGTTCCATTAATTCCACCGTCTTCATCAACTACAATTATGTGTAGTTCATCTCCACTACCGCCTCTTGTTAAAGCGTAAGTAGATGTTCCTGGTGCTTTATTAAATAGGTCATAATATCTCCATCTTCGTCTTACATTAGCACCATTTGTAATAGTCTTTTGTAATCCAGAAGAGTCAGAAGTACCAATATATGTTGGTTCTTCTTTTCGCACAATGTTTAAGTCGTTAGTTGAAATACTAATAACTCTATATTCATATTCATCACCGAAATTAACTATATCTCCAGCACTAATTCCTGTAGCGGAAGTAACTGTAACTACTGTATCTCCGACACTTGTTGAAGCGTCAGCAACAGTTGTTTTAGCAGTTTCTTCATAAGCAGTAGCAGAAGGACATTGAGAAATACTTAAATTATTTCCCCACGCACCCGCTGTTCTACTAGCCCACATTCCTACAGAAGCAGAACCGTCAGCATAATTGTTTTGGTAATCAGTAGTATTCTTTATAACAAACGCACTACCACTTTCAGTTGCGTTTGAAACAGATGAGTTCTGTACACGAACTACTTTCAAGTTATTTGAATATTGTAAAAAGTTTGAAGCACTAAAATAACTCTCAAAATTTGAGCTATCTGGTTTTCCAAACGTTAGCAATAAATCAGATTCACTACCGATACTTACAACTTCGTCAAGAGGTCCTTTACTGAAAGTTCCAGCAAAAGCTCCAGAAGATGTTGATACGGCAGGAATAATTCTTGTTAAGTCTTTTTCCTGTACGAGAACACCTGGTGATACTTGAAATGCCATTAGGTTTTCTCCTTATAATTAACTAATTAGTTTGTATCTTTTCGCATATTCCGTATGTTTTCATACGACCATAGTCAAATTTCATAACTATGGATATTTATATAATACTTAATTTAGAGCCCTTTTCTGACAACTGGATACCAGACTGTTCCATATTCATCTACTGTTTCTTTTTCCCAATCAGGTATACCATCATCTACAAAACCAAAAGGAGCCATATCTTGCTCTATTAATTTTTCTTGTTCTTCATATAATTGTTGTCTAGCATTTGTATTAGTCATTTCTTTAAAGTAAGGTTGATTAGACAACCAACCAAATAATACAAGACAAGTCATTAAATCATCATTACATCCTTCTTCCGCTTGCCAAGAATTTCCTTTACGAGCAAAGGTTGACATTTCTTCTATGATATTGAAGTCATTAATAACAACTTTATCTCCTTCAATCAATGTCTTAATGTTAGAACAACCAACTTTTTTAATTTGTTTTGTCATACGAACACCAAAACCAGAACCTCTTCCACTATATCCTGCACCCAATATCTGACCTGCTCTACCTCTTTGAGTAGTCATTAATAGATTAGGATATTCTAATTCATAGTTTAATGATTCACCTATTTGTTGACCTATATCATTTGTTTCACAAAGAATATCTGCCGTGTTATAACCCTTACACGCTTTTTGTATTAAGTGTGGAAATAGAATTGGTTTAACTTCATTACTTCTATATTTGGCAACAACTCTATAAGGCATTTGAGTTACATCAAACATTAAAAATGCTGAATAATCTCTATCTACACCTCTTGCTACATCAACACAACAAACATAATTTCTACCATTTACAACCTTTTCAAATACATCTAAACCACCACTTGAAGTTAATGGTGTCATATAAGGTGTTTGTTTAATCTTAACTGGTGAAATTAATGTATCTACTGACCCTAAAAATTCACACTCAAACTCTTGTTGAAATTGTGCTGCTGATGTATTACGTATAGTTGTTTCTTTCCATTTGTCATCTCTACCTGGAACTTCTGACCAATGTACTTCAATAGGTTTATAATCATTTCTTCCATTTTCAGCGTCTGTCCATAATTTATAAAACTGATTCATACCGTGAGGTGTTGATACTATAATAACCTTTGAAGTTTTACCAGATGTAATAGTAGGATAAACTGAACTAAAAAACATTTCAGCAATGTTAGCAGGTACGAAAGCAAACTCATCAAGAAATATTATATTATATGTTCCTCCTCGTATTGCACTTGAAGATGTAGCGGCAGCAATAATAGTAGATTTATTTTCTAATTCTATATTACCTTTGTTCCAATTAATAACTCCTTGTTGCAACCATTTAGGTAAATTTTCATATGCCAATTGTAATCTTCCTAATATATCTCTAGCAGTAGAAGATTTATTAGCAAGAATTGCTATGTTTGAATTTGGATTAAATATTGCATAGTGTAAAAGATATGCAATTGTTGTTGTTGATTTACCTGATTGTCTAGGCAATTTGCAAATAGTAAATCTTTCTTTATCTATTGTAGTTACAATCTTCTTTTGGAAGTCATATAGTTTAAAAGATATAAGTCCTTCATCAAGAGAAACGATTTTCATCCATTTCTCCATAAAATATATTGGATCTGTTTTACACTTCTGAAATTCTACAATTTGGTCTTTAGTAAATTCAACTGGTATATTTACTTTTTTTAAATTAGGATTTCCTAAATATGCGTCTGTTGCTGGCATATTACTATTTATAATTGATACCCAAACCAACCAGTTATGATATATTTTTCGTGGGTCTTGGAAATTTGTCCGCTATGTGTATGCGTAAAGTCAGTCGGCCAAATCAAAGTCAAACCTTTTTCAGCAGGAGTTGTTGCATTTTGATATTTAAAATGTGTACCACCGTTAGGAACATTATTTAAATAAGTCAGCCAAACAAGACAACGGTTTTCGTGCCTAGAGTTTCTTTCACAATGCTTAGTAAAATAACCTCCACCTGGTGGATAGTATTGTAAATTTCCTCCTTCAACCATTCCATATCTTTCAAACTCTTTAACTTCAGGATATTTCTCTTCGTATAGACCAACACATTCTTTCAACGCATTTTTATATTTCATAAACCTTGGTTCTTCCCAATTTGGATCTAATCCAATATCTATAGAATCTTTTACTTCTTTATTAATTTTTGAAGTGAAACCTACAACACCTGGTTTTTGTGCTTGTTTATTATCTTTAAATAAGTTTATAAGTCCATCACAAATACCAGAAGGAATATACCAACCTCCTATTAAACTAGTTGTTGGTAAAATATATTCTTTATGTTTAGGCATTACTTTGTATTGCATTTCTACCACCACATTTTTTCATTGCCACTTTTAGTTTTACTACCATATCAAAGATTAATGCGTCTGTATGAAATGGTGTAGGAGTAAATCTTAATCTTTCAGTACCTACAGGAACAGTCGGCCAATTAATAGGTTGTACATAGATACCTTCTTTATATAAAAGTTCATCTGATATTGATTTACATTTTTTAGCATCCCCAATAATTACAGGAACAATATGACTATCATTTTTCATAACTTCTATTCCTTGTCTAGCAAGTTCTTCTTTAGTTTTATTTGCTCTTTCGTGTATTTGTTCTCTTAATTCAGGATGGTCTCTAACATATTTAATACTTGTTAAAGCACCAGCACAAATAACTGGACTTAAACTAGTTGTAAATATAAAAGCACTTGCCAAACTTCTTATGGCGTCAATAAAATCTTTTTTTCCTGCAATGTATCCACCTTGTACACCGAACGCCTTTGCTAATGTTCCATTTATTATATCAACTTCTACATTATCTCTTTCACATATTCCAGCACCTTCTTGTCCATAAAGACCAACAGCGTGTACTTCATCTAAAAATGTTATTGCATTATATTTTTTAGCTAGTTCTACTATTTCTTTTACTGGTCCAATATCTCCGTCCATAGAATATACACTTTCAAATACTACACATTTTGGACCTTCGTATGATTTTAAAATTCTTTCTAAATCTTCTACATCATTATGTTTAAATATTTCTTTCTTACATCTACTATGCCTAATGCCTTGTATAAGAGAAGAGTGATTTAATGAGTCTGATATATACAATAAGTCAGGTATAATTTTTCCTAAAGTTTCTAAAGTTGTTTGATTAGCATTATATGCTGAAGTAAATAATAATGCCTTTTCTTTTTTATGAAAATCTGCTAATTCATTTTCTAACGCTTTATGATAGTGAGTAGAACCAGATATGTTTCTTGTACCTCCTGCCCCAGCACCACTTGATTCTAATGCTGTTTTCATTGAGTCTATAACATAAGAGTGTTGTCCCATACCTAAATAATCGTTAGAACACCAATTAACTATTTTTTTAATTGAGTATTTTGAATACCAAATAGCGTGAGGAAAGTTTCCTCTAGTCCTAACTATATCATTAAAGACTCGGTATCTTCCATCTTCTTTATATTCATTTATTATTTTTGTAAATTCTTCTAAATGTTTCACTTAACTATCACTCCTTCTATATGTGTATACCCTAATTGTTTAGCTGCCTGCACTCGTTGACTACCTCTCCACACACTATATTCTCTTTCTATATAGGGTATACCCATTGCACCGTATCTAGGTACTTCTGATACAACGTGTTCTTTTACTTCTATTGGATTTTGTAATTCTTCACCATCTAATAATTCTTTTAGTGGTGTCATTGACTTAATATAGATTAAGTCTTTTAGTAGGATAGGAATTTTATTCGGTATCTTTTGATTTGCCGTCAATAGTTTCATTTTCATTTTTCTTTTCCATTTTTGTTTCCATAGTTTGCTTATTTAACATCTTCTGTAATTCAGCAGTTGACCCTACAAACAATGCATTTTTAATATTTGCATTTGTTCTTCCAGGTAGTTCTTTTAAGTCTTTAAATTTCTTTTGTAAATCTTGTAGTTTATCAACTGTAGTACCAACTTGTCCTATCAATTGACCAACAACTTCATATGCTCTAGGGTGTTGTCCTTCTTTTGCAATATCTAATATGCCTTGTATTGCTTCTTGTCCCTTTTCTATTATACTATAATAACTTTCTCTACTGTAATCATAATCAGTATTAATATCCTTTTCAACTTTTAAAGGAACTTCTCCATTCTTTCTAGGAACAGGTGGTTGAAAACCTTTTTGTGGTTCAAGGTTCTCTGGTACAACTTTATTATTTCCTTCTAATCCCAATATCTCATTTACACTATCTTCCAATTTAGGCATTATTCATCTTCTCCTGTTACTGGATTATATTTCTTTGTATCATCAAAGAAACTAATCTTTGTTGTAAATCCAAAATCATCATCTGCATTAGCACTTTCAGGATTTGGTATTACTATAATTCTTTCTTCTCTTGATAAAGGAGCATCCGTAGATGTTCCTAAATCTGATTGTGATTTTCTAATAACTTTACTTTGTGCCATAGGTCCATATAAGTAAGTTTTAGCAGTAAACTCTAAAGTATATATAACTGCTCTACGCTTATTAAATTCACCATCATAAGTATCTTCATAATTTACAGTATCTAAAACAATAGGCACGTCCCTTTTAATATTTAATTCTGGTATTGCATTAATAGTAACTGTATAGTCTGGTGCAAAATATGGTAATATTTGTTCAATTATCTGTAGTCCATTTTCTGCTGTAGCAGTAAAAGAATAAAGACTAAAACTTATATCATAGGGTACTGGTGAATAATTAAAATTATGTATAGTAGAATCAGAAGTTTTAACTCTAACTGTTTTTTGAAGTTTGTTTAGTTTTCTAGTAGCGTCATACTTTAAACCTGTTAATTCAAATCCCATTCTAGGTAATACAATAGCAAACGTTTTACCTTTTTCTAAACTTGCTTGTTGGTCTATTCTGGCTATAAACTTTTCTTTAGGAGCGTATGCTAAAGGCACACGTATTCTTTTAGTAATAGCACCTGTACCAGATTTTTGTTGAATAATTATATTATTAAAAATCTGTCCAAATGCAATAGTTAGTCTTCTTAAACTTTGATTATAAAAATGTGTTCCGAACATATAGTCTACTCGTCAATTTCCCCGAATGGATTTCTTTCTGTAAAGTCAAGTATATCATCCGCTGTTGATACTGTATCATATCCTGCCTCTTTATTCAAGTCTAAATTATCTGCATATGGAGATTGTGTTTGTATATTAGACTCTGTAAAATCTTCGTTCATTAAAAGTGCTGGTTGACCAGTTGAATAATCGTGGTAACTTTCTAATTGTACTGAACCTGCACCTGTCATAACTTCTTGTCCATATTCTAAAGTAAATTTATATGCTAATTGGTCTAGTGTATGTGTATCTTCGTGTTGGTCAATAGTAGATAAACCAGTATCAAGTTTTTCACTTGCATACTCCCAACGAGTTACTTTTAATTTATAAACTGGCAGATTGCCTAATTGGAAAAATGGTTCTTGGTCTTCTACAAATAAAATTTCAAAAAAAGATTTCATCAAAGGCACATATATAATATCACCTTCGTTTGGTCTTCCTGTAATTGATAGAGAAGAACCAACCTGTGTTGCCTTATTACCAACTAAATTTGTCCAACTTCTTTTTGAAACCATTAATGATGTATCATCACGAATTTCTAATCCAAACTTACTTATGATTTCTTGTTCACCAGCAAATCCTGTATTATTTTCAAAATACATTTCTATCAAATAAGAATCATCAAATCTACTAGATACATCTTCTCCTAGTATTAAATCTTTATTGACTAATGTTCGTGGTAAGTAATAGACATCCTGACCGTAAATTTTAAGACCTTCAACTATTATATCTTCGTGTAGTCTTTTTTCGGCAGCATTACCTATGCCTTTTCCACCTGAAAAGTAATGATTAACTGGCATAGCATTATCCTATCATAAAAGGTTGCGGTTCTTCAAACTCGCTTCTTAATTTTATTTCCAATTTATCCAAATCTTCTAGTGCTTCACTATAAATTTGTTTACCGTTTAATGTAACTCCACCAAGCATTGCAACACCATCAAACTTACTTAAATTGGCTCCCCATTGTTTTTTAAATAAAGCAGTTACGTATCTTTTTAACCAAATATCATTAAAGACATCTGTATATGTGTTAGGGTCTAATTTTCTCCAGCATTCTATTACAAGAAATTCATCTACTTGTAAATCATTTTTCCAATCCATATCAACATAAAGTCTATTATCTAATTGGTTAAATCTATAAGGTTTTTCTCCGACTAATATATGGTCTAAAAAATCTAAATGTCTTAATACAACATCATAGTTAATAACAGACGTTGAAGAAAAATCATATAGGTCATTTAATCTTAATTGATATCTAACATCAAATAAATTTAAATTACCTTTATTTGAAAATGGAAAAATGTTAATTACAGATATAACAGATTCAGGACATACAATATACTGATTGCCTTCTTTCCATTCTGTATTTACTACAGAAGAATCACCATACGTTTTAGATTCAGTTTCAGTACTATCTGCTAAAATTCTAGCTTTATCTGCCGCTGTATACTTGTATTTTAAATAGGTTCTTTTAACACCATCATAGTGGTATTGAGCAAAATATTGTAATGCTTCATCAAGTCTATCTTCCAGTTGGTCGTCATCAACGTTGATTTCAATTACTGGTTTACCTAATGCTCTTAAAGCGTATTGTTTTACTGTTTCTCTGGATGCTGGTTCTGCCATACTGGTTCCTTTATTGTATATTTATAATAACAATTATATCTTCGGAAACAAATTATCAGTACAGAATACTTTTATATCATCTTCAGGCAGTCCAAGAGTTTTCATTACTCTAGGGGTGTGTGGATTTTGTTGTTGGTGTTCGCAATAAAAATTTTGTGCTCTTATTACATCTTCTTCCTTTGAATCGCTATTATAATGACCAATTTTGTCAAGATAATTTTCTAAATTAGATGTAGCAAGAGTACAAATTTGGTTTAATTCTTTTTCATCTGATATATTACCAGCGGCAATCATACCTGGACTAAAGATTTCCTTTGCCCAATCAGGCAATTCTCTTTCTTTAGATGGTTTATACCATTTTGTTTCTTCTATAAAATACTTTGTTAAGGGATGTTCTTTTAATAATAGCGGACTATAATCGTGGAAAGCACCTGTAACTTTATTCTTACCTGCAATAACATCAAAACCATAAATTGGACCACCATTAGTTAACATTGGAAATAAACATATGTGTGCCATCCAAAGACCTTTTGTTTCTCTAGCATCCACTACGTCTACGTGAGCACGTCTTATACTCATATTAGACCAAGTACGGTTAACCCAAGTATCATTATTAAATCTATCCATACCATCTTCGTTGTATTCTTTACAACGCTTATCAAGTATAGCGATTATATCTTTTTCTAATTTAATTAGTCGTTCCCAAATCATCTTTAACCTCGTTAGTTAAAATTAAAGGTTTGTAATACATATCTTCAATCTCTTTCATCTCTTGGAATAATTTTGTAGCAGACGCAAAACAAAATTTAGCTTCATTTAGAATATTAAGTTTATAAACATTTAAATAACTGTTTATCATTTCTCTTACTATTCGTTTATACTCTTTTATTTCTTTATGTTTAAACTTGTAATAACGATTAGGTCCTGGTGTTTTTCTCATTATCATTTGACCACCAGATATATCTCCTAAATATCTAGTATAGATATGAGCGTATAATTTTTCTGCGTCTTCTTTGATTGTTTCAATATGAGCAACATAATCTTTTGTACTTTGAGTTATAGTTGGTTTGCCTTCACTTGTCCATAATGCTTTAAAATCATAATGTATATGTTCTGCTCTAGGTAAATTAGGAGTTGTACGAAATAGAGAATTTTCTATTCCATATTTTTCTAATACAGCATAACATTGTAATTGATTGTAAAGATAGGTTGCGTAAAGATTAGGTTCAATAGAACCTGACATAAGAGTTTTGACAAACTCTTGTCTTTCTGCGTTTTGGTGTATATCTTTGGTTAATTCTTTGATGTCATACATAATAAAATTCTTATCATAATAAAATCACTACATAAATTAAGCTAGACCAGCGTCTTGAAGTCTTTTAGTTTCTGCAACTTCTGCTTTTAATAAGTCTTCTGCTTTTTTAGCTAGTACAGCTGCTTCGTCATTAGCTTTTGTTTCTCTTTCAGTATCAGCAGCCGCTTCATCACCGTCAGCTCCGCCAACGATTGTTAATTCTTTTGTTGCAGGATTAATTGATAATCTCCACGCTTCAATTCCTTCAGGAACGTCATCAACTTTGATTGCGTTTCCTTTTGCTACTGCGTCATCTCCAGTTTCAGCATTTGGTGAAAAAGGTTCACCTGCTAGTGTAAAGTAATATGTTCTTGCCATTTCTATAATCTCCTATGTTCCGTATTTTCCACCGTAAGTAGAATCATTGTTTCCATAATTTCCCCACCAGTCAATTTGCATTAATAGTGGATAGTTTGTTGAATGGAAACCTCCAGTTAGCCAAGTTCTGCAAGCGTGTAAACCGTAATTTCCAGTTTTATTAGTTACTGTAGTTCCAACGTGTGCGTTAGAATTAGGTATAATTTCATCTCCTGAAGAACCACCTTGATAAACAAGTGTGTCTTCGGTTTCATCTGTTGCCGTAGGATCAAAAGACCAAGAGTAAGTTCTATGAGAAGTTCCGTCGCAGTTGTCTGACCAACCTCCGTGGAAACCTGTACGTCCCCAAGCAAAGTAAGGATTGGCTCTACTTGATTTAGTTTGATTTATATTAATAAATTTCTTAGGATTTTCTATACTCATACAGAAACCATTGATACCAACACCATAGTAATAATATGAAGAATAAATCATTCCCCAAGTTCCATCCCAAGTCGTCATAAATTTACAGTAGTATTGGTGTCCGTTATTAGCACCGTAAGATGTAGTTGTTGATCCTGTAAAATCTTGCCAAGTTGACCATTGTCTACTTGCACCAGTTTGGTGAGCAGTTCCGCCTTTGACTGAACAATCAAATACACCGTATCTTTTACTATTACTTTGTTTGTTTCCGAATCCAACGAAATCATTATTACCAACAACAACGCACCAATCTTTAGTACATTGATTAGTCCAAGTGTCAGTAAAGTATTCAGTTGAAGTTAAGTTATCAAAGAATTCTTTAATTCTGTCTATTTTATTTAAACATTTACTAGATTTGAAAATGTGAATAGTTTTTGAAGTATTTCCACTTTCGTCACCAGAGTGAACCATAACTAAAGTTTTTGTTTTCTCATTGTATCCAGTACCAGTTGAATATGTTTGAGTTGTTTCTAGTAAGTTAGAAGTATAATCATACGTGTCTATATTTGGAGCACCGTGATTACCTGGATATCTTTCTCTTAACGTAAATCGTCTATTAACAAACATACGTCTAGGTCTAATACCTTCAGGAAGAACCATATTTAATTTTGTCCAACCATCTTGATATTCAAAAGAAGATGTGTATTCGTGGAAACTATGCCAAGAAACAAATCCATCTCTTGAAGATGAATAATATTGTGCGTGTGGATATTGGTCACATTGGTATAATGATTTATTCCAATTAGTCCAAGAGTCATATTGTTGTGAAGTTAAATCTGCGTGTGATACGTTTGTACCGTGGTCATTGTGTGAATAAGTAAAAGAAGCGTCACCCATCATCCCAAATCTATAATTTGTTGTTGAGTTACATACAGCACCCCAAGGAGACCCTACGTTATTATGACCAGAATCAAAGATTCTGTAATTTATATGGTGATTACCGTCGGAGTTATCTCCCCAAAATCCGTATAATGGTAGACTTTCTTTTCTGTGGTCTATTGCACCAGCACTACCGCCGCTTAAAAGTGTTGTTAATGAACTCATTAAATGTTCTCCCTTAAAATTTTGTTTGTAATACTATTTATACAGTTTATATCTTTCATTATGAAATTATCCAACCAATAAAAGATGAAGTTACATCTGGTATTGTTTTAAATGTTAATCTGAAATTAGCATACTTTTTATCTACTATTAAATCTGTAGCACTTCCTGCTATATTATTTCCGTTTCTATCAACTGTAAGATTTTTTGTATCAAAAACTCCCATACCATCATTGATAATAACAAAGTCGTTATCTACTGGTGAAGCAGGTAGTGTCATTGTAAATACACCGTCTGTTGTATTGCATATATATGCACCGCCGTGAACAGCAGTAAAATTAGCTGTTTTAGTTTCCCATAAAATTGAAGTTGAAGAACCCCAAACAGGATCAGCACTAGCACCTTTAGTTACTAACATTTGATTTGCTGTGCCTGCCGCTAATCTTTGTACACCACTTGCATCCCTAAACAGTATATCGCCGTGGGTAGTAAGTTGTGTTACGTCATCACCTTTTTTGGCTATTTTAGACCAATAGGTTGCATTTGAAGTTGCGTTTCCAGTTGAAGCTAAAATGCAAATAAAAGTTTCGCCTCCATAGGTAGCAATGTCGTCCACTACATAAGCAGTAGCGCCATTATATGCCCCTTGAAATACTGGTTTAATTCTTCCTAAATTTATAGTTGCCATAATTCTCTTGATCCTTATTTATATTTATAATAGTTCTCTTCTTCCATTTTAGTTAATTCAAATATTTTTTTAGCCCATTTCTATGGTTAGGTTTCCGTTGACTACCGTAAATACCAACCCTCTTTTCCATAGTACACTATCCTCAAATATATCTTCTTGATGTTTAGTTTTATGTCTAGTGTCAATATCATCATATCCATTTGTGTAAGTAATCTGTAAATTGCCTTTCCATTCAGGTGTAAAAATTTCACCACCTTGACTTGGATGACCACCATTATAATAATACAACTTATCTACAGCACTTCCTGGTTCTATACTTGGTGTTTTACTTGGAACAATAATTGTTGTTGTAGCTCCAGGAGTTCCAGGAGTTCCAGATGAACTTACTCCTGTTAAATATTCAGTTCCACCTGCTTTATGTGTACCATCAACTGTTGTTGAAAATTTTAATGAGTGTCCGACTAAAGCAGATTGAGAAACATCAAACACATACGTATTTCCTTCAAGAAATGTCATAGTGTTTTGACTTCTAGCTACGTGACTATATGGTAATTCATCATCGCCACCATCAATCATTAATGTACCAGCAGTTCCTATAACATACAGTTTTGTTCCATCAGCATTAAAAGTTAAACCACGTGGGTTCATTGTTGGTGCTGAAGGAGCATTAGTTAAACCAACTTCGTGTGTAAGTGCTTGTGTAGTTGAAACATCAAAACCTGTTACTAATGGATATTGTATAACATCATCTCCATCTGTTCCTGCAATATACATTCTTGTTCCATCTGTATTAAAACCTAACCCAGCTGGACTTGTTTCTTGAGCACCGATAGAAAAAGAATCTACAAAAGTTGCTGTAGAAATATCATACGCTGTAGTTAATTCATATTCATTAACATCATTACCTTCATCGCCAAGAACAATTAATAAATCTCCATTATCACCAAATCGCATATCACTAATAGCAGTATCTTGAGCAAGACAAGAAAATAAATCTGTATAAGTTGCTGTAGTTATATCCCAAGCTGTACTTAATGCATATTCATTAATATTACAAGCAGCTATACCTGCACTTGGTACTCCATCTCTACCCACAACATACATTTTAGTTCCGTCTGGATTAAATCTTACTGCCCTTGGATTATCATCTTGAGCAGATACATCTTTATGTGTTCTCCAACTTGCTGTAGAAATATCAAAAGCTGTAGTCAATATATATTCATCAACGTGTTTATCTGCATTGCCCATAACAAACATTTTTGTTCCATCAGTACTAAACGTTGTGTTTAATGGATTTGAATCGTGAAACCCTATGTAATAAGATGTTGAATATGCCATTGTAGAAATATCCCAACCTGTTCCTAATGTATATTCATATACACTTTCATTACCAGTAATTAAGGTAAGGGTTCTATGTATCGTTTGAGAAGGAGCAACTCTATGGAATCCATAAAAGTCATCTTTCTCAGCGGATGTAACTGTAAAATCTGTTAATTTGCTCATTTATATTTCTCTTCTATATTTATTTATTACGCTACTTCTACTAATTTCCAACCATTTGTTGATCCAGTATAAACTAAAGTGAATCCTGCGTGGTTGATATCAGCAATCATATCTTGTTGTAAATTCATAATATCTTGACCATTTCTATCAACAGTTAAATGTCTTAATTGAAATGATCCGTTTAAATCTAAAAATACAATTGAATCTCCTACTAGTGGACTAGCAGGCAATTTAACTGTCATTGCAAATAAACTTGTATCTATTAATAATCTTTGTCCACCTATTGCTGTAGGTACAGTTGAACCATCTCCAACTAGAGTTGTCCAAGGAGTTCCTCCAGCTAGACCTGTCCAACTTGTTCCATTATAACCTTCCCAAGAAATTATTGAAGAATTGTATCTTAAAGCACCTGCAAATAATTCACCGCCTACAGGTCTTTGTGATGATGTTCCTGTTGGTGGAACCCACGCACCTGTACCTGCTTTATCTCTTGTCATATAACCGACAACAGCATTTTCAGTAGGTATAGCTGTATTTGAATTACCGCCTAAAGTTGCGTCTGTACTAAATTCATTTATGGCAGCACCTAATTCTGCACCAATAGAACCAAGTTTTAATTCACTTAATCCTGAAAGGTTAAATGCGTCTGCGTTTAATGTTGCACTACCAGTTGCTTGTTCAATTTTGAATAAATCACCAACTCTAAAGTCACCAGTTTGGTCAGTTGATACCCAATATACACGACCACCGTTAACTTCAGTTACTTCATCTGCTTGGTCGTTTGTTTGTAAAGGTACATTTGGATAATTAGTTGTAGTAAAATCACCAGTACCAATATTTAAGAAATCGTGACCTGTTAAACGAATATTTGAATATAATTCTGTTATGTTATTTACTGTATCCTCATTTTTGGCTTTACTCAAACCAATATTTTGAGTTAATCTTATTACTGCTGTTCCAGCACTCGTATCTTCTTCTGATACTAACCCTACTCTATAAAATGTATTATCATTAGGGAATTTAACATTACTTGCTAAAGCTATCATATCAACAGCATTTAAAGTTGTTGTACCTGATTTAACTGCAATCAAAGGACCCCTTTGTCCTTGTTGAGCAGCAGCTGTTCTGTTGAAAACAAAACCTGAAACGTTAACACTAGAACTTGTAGCGATGGTAACTTTTTGTGAAGTACCACCAATTACATAAGTATGAGCAATTGCTGATTTATCAACACCAAAGATATATGTATCTACGTCAGGCACATCATAAACTTTAAATATTCCTGAACTTAATATATCATCAGGATATGCTTTACTACCTGTTGAACAAGTGAATTGCATTCCTTGTACTTGTACTAAATCATTAACTATTAAACCGTGACCAGGTGATCCTATCGTAATAAGTCCTGTTACATTATCATAAGTAGCACTATTAATTTCAGTTGCACTACCAACACTAGTTGGTGTTGCTGATTTAACTGTACCACCACTAACATAAGTATGTTCAATTTCACTTGGTGCTAAAAAGAAATTTAATTTAGTAGATGAACTAGATGATTTAACATTAAAGATTCCTGAATTAGGTACTTGTGGATAAACTTTAACTCCATATACACAACTTGTTTTAATTCCGAATAAATTTATACTATCACTCGCTGATAAT
>Ga0066853_10000554_pt1 | contig 14379 bp, 5 predicted proteins | sample ETNtaG_28_FD_67284 | JGI IMG/M metagenome (GOLD analysis project Ga0066853, IMG submission 67284) | Marine microbial and viral communities from oxygen minimum zone, Eastern Pacific Ocean - ETNP201406SV61 | ecosystem: Environmental > Aquatic > Marine > Oceanic | place: Pacific Ocean: Eastern...
AGGTTAGTTCAGTGGAGTGGGACAGACAACATGGGCAGAGCAGTAAGCGCTGGGGTATACCTCTACCAGATCCGTGCTGGTGAGTTTGTGCAAACAAAGAAAATGGTGCTGTTGAAGTAATAAATATATATAAACTATTTTAACTACCTATAAAAAACAATTTAATCTGATGAGAACATTTATACATCGTATGTCTATTTTATTCGTTTTTATACGGACTCTCCTATGTGGTATGATTCAAGTTGAACAACAGACGGATGAGATGTTGGTTATACGATTCACGCAGGATGCTCTGTCTTACGATCTTCAAACGGATGAAAAGATTTTGGAAGGGATCGTTGAAATAGATAGCCTGTTTGAGAATGGATATATGCTGAGAACATTTTCATCTATTATTGAAAAAGGGGAAAAACTGTTCACTGATAATGAGATAATTATCAGGCAGTCGGTCGTAGTTCAGAATGTAACAGAAAAGATAAGATCCGCAGGGTTTCCCTCCAATATATTGAACACTCTTTTCTTCAGACCTGTGTTCAATCTCTCAGAATCAATGGTTATGAGAGATATAATTATTTCTACTGTATCAGTGGTTCCATATCGATATGATCAATTCCTAGATGAGCTTGAGATAATTACAGATCTTGAGATACACTGTAATTATAGTGATGAAATTGAGCCGTTTGACCTTTCGCTTAAGCGGAGCAGATCATTTGAAAATATATATAGAGATATTATACTCAATTTTACGGAGGACACCCGGGATGTTGAATATCAGGATCCAGCAATTCTTTATATTTGCGGAGGTAATATTATTGATAATACGAGTTTTCAAGACCTCATAGAATGGAGAAAAAAACAAGGATTTACGGTGTACGCTGCTTCCACAGGAGAGACCGGGTCTTCATCCTCATCCATTAAGAATTATATTTATAATGCTTATACAAATTATGATCCGAAACCTGAATATGTAGCTTTGGTTGGTGATGCAAATGGAAGTTATACAGTCTCTACCTTTTATGAATGCTGGAACCATGATTATTGGGGTGACCCATGTGAAGGAGACCAGCCCTATGGAGAACTAGTGGGAGATGACCTGTTTCCGGAAGTTATCGTAGGCAGGATATCTATCAGGTCATCCAATGAAATGAATGTGATTGCTAATAAAATTATCAATTATGAAAAAGCAACAAATCTGAATGATATTTCAGGATATTACGAGAGAGCTGCACTTATCGCAGATGCCAGTGTTTCAGGGCAGTCCACCATCATTACGACTCAATATGTGGAGCAAATCCTTGATCAGTATGGGTTCGAAGATATAAGGATAAAAACATCTGGTACAGGATATGATAACTGGATGGAAGACCAACTGGAAGACGGTGTTCTTTTTTTTCAGTACCGGGGGTTCAATGGTGCCAGCGGGTTTGATAATAACAGTATAAGCTATTCAAACAATGGGCACATGCTCCCCTTTGCCTCTATATTGACATGCAATACTGGTGGATTTGCTGAAGATAATACCAGTTTGTCAGAAGCTTTTCTCCGGGCAGGTTCTGTTTCAAACCCTAAGGGAGGAATAGCCGCTGTGGGAACAGCCACGGGTAACACACACACAATATTTAACAATATTATATGTATGGGTATGGTCAGCGGTCTTTTTAATAAAGATCTTCAAACAGCAGGACAGGCACTTGTAAACGGAAAACTTGAGATGTTAAACACCTATCCCACAAACCCGTACAACTGGATATCTGCTTTTTCTCAGTGGAACAGTCTTATGGGTGATCCGGCTACTCATTTATGGACAGATACTCCTCAAATAATGACACTAAACTTTCCCAATGAGATATCTTTCGGGACAAAGTATCTTGATGTAACGGTACATAATGAGAACGGGTTACCATTACAAAATGCCAGGACAACCATCATCAAGGAGGGTGACCAGATATTTCAGACAAAACTGACGGATGAGAACGGTTTTGTGAGGTTTGCTTTTGATTATAATAATGATGGTATTTTGAATATCACAACAATCAAGAAGAATTATAAACCTGTTGAGGGGACCATAAATATTGTCACCGGAGATGTATCTGTTAACTGTGAAAACCCTGGGGATATTGTTTTTACAAATGGAGATGATGTACCCAACCCTGGAGACACGTTATATTTTTCCGTTCCCCTTAAAAATTACGGTACAAACTCAGCTTTTGAAGTATCAGCATTACTGGGAAGTACCAACCCGAACATCTCGATCGGAAGTGTCGCCTCATTTTATGGAACTATCGAACCGGGTGAAGAAATATACGGAACAGATTTTAGTATGAACCTTTTGCCATCCATTCAAGATGGTGAAGATTGCGGATTGAAGATCACAATTACAGATAATTCATCAGCTCAATGGACTGCTGTGCTTGATCTGGATATCAGGGGTACACGCATCAATATCATGGACGTTTCAGGTTCCTACGATACTATTGAGCCGGGAGTTGCAAATGAGATCAATATTGACCTCATTAATATGGGAAGATCATCTACCGTTGATACACTGGTAGGCATATTGCAATCCAACAGTCCTCTTGTGCAGGTTTTAGATAATGAATCTTATTGGAGTTCCATCGATCCAGGATACTCTTCTATATCAACCACAGCCTTCACTGTTTTACCTTTGGAAGAGCTGATAGGTGGCACAGAGATTCAAATGGAGCTCTTCCTCACTGAAAATGATGGGTTCCAGCTTACATTACCCATTATGTTAACCATAGGTGAAATATCAGTTGGGGAACCCACCGGACCTGACAGTTATGGGTATTATATTTACGATTCACAGGATGAGTATGAACTTGCGCCGGAGTATAATTGGGTTGAAATCTCGGATATTGGCAACAATCTCAATATCAATGATCCGGGAAATGGGAGGGGGTACTGTAGTGAAGAAGAAGATATGATTTGTAACAGCGACGAGGATTGTGATCCCCCAGGATGGCAAAATTATGGTGACTGTGAATTTACCGAAACCACTAAAACAGTCAGCCTACCGTTTACATTCAGATTCTACGGAGACGATTATTCATTTATAAGTATTTCCTCAAACGGTTGGATTTCTTTTGGAGAAACTGAGATCGCTTCCTTTCGCAATTACGCCATCCCCGGACCTGGTGGTCCCTCTCCAATGCTGGCTGTCTTTTGGGATGACCACCGCACCACTGGTGGGGGAGATATCTATACTTATTATGATGATGAGAGTGGTGCCTTTATAGTGCAGTGGGACGATATGGATACATATTTTAATGGATCAGACAATACATTTCAAGCGATACTCTATAATTCATCTGTTCCGCCGAACAATGATTCAGAGATTAGGCTGCAGTATAAAGAATTTAATAATACATCTGTTGGCAGTTTCTCCGGTTATACACCTATTCATGGTGGATTTTGCACCATCGGTATCGAAGATAAAACAGGTGATCAAGGTCTCCAATACACGTTCAATAATAATTATCCAGTTTCCGGTCGTACGTTGGGAGATGATATGGCTCTATTTATTACCACCATGTCTCCCCAGTCCAATCCTGTTCCAAGCCTATATTATGAACCTTCTGCGATCTCAGAGATTCTTCAACCTGGAGAGACTGTTGAGCAGACTGTGACTATTGAAAATTTAGGGGATCCAGGATCTCTTTTAAGTTATTCTGTCATAAAAGAATATCCGGTTCAGGGCACACCATATGAGGTAACGGGTGGAGGGCCGGATGATTATGGTTATTTTTGGACCGACTCAAGGTTGGACACAAATATTCAATTTAATTGGGTTGATATTCCCCAGGATAATTCCGTTGAGTTTGAGCACAACGACCAGGCATCAGGACCTCACGATATAGGATTCCCTTTCCCTTTTTATGGTGTTAATTATGACCAGTGTATCATTAACCCAAATGGGTGGATTGGATTTGGTGATGATTACAATGGTTGGAACAATGGGAATATTCCAGAAATAGATGCCCCCAGACCGGCGGTCATTGCCTATTGGGATGACCTGAATCCCATTAATAATTCAAATGAAAATGGTGAGGGTCAGGTGTTCTATCATCAAAGTCCTGATTCCTTCATCGTCTGGTTTAATGATGTGATACATTATCCCGGAGATTATAACGGTCTGTACGATTTTCAGGTTATTCTCACCCGCTCCGGTGCAATTACAGTTAACTACCAAACAATGGACGGAGCGATTGAGTCTGGGACAATTGGGATACAGGACCATACCGGAACCCGCGGTTCGCTGGTTGCTTATAATCAAAGTTTTGTGGAAAATGGAATAAGTCTCAATATGAAATATAATTTCTCGGACTGGTTTACCATAGACCTTCAACTGGAAAATCTGTCGGGGACTTTATTTGCAGGAGAAAACTTTGAATTCATGACAAGTATTAATACTGAAACGTTATCTTATGGTGATCATAATATGTCTGTGGTAGTTCATACTAATATTTATACTGCAATAATTCCAGTAACAATTAGTGTTACTGAAAACGGAAATAATATATCACATGATGTTACCTATAATTCTGAGTGGAATATCGTGGGCTTGCCCTCATTTGTGGAGAATAACAATTATGATATTGTATTTCCACAGGCAAATAACAATACTCTTTTTTACTATGATGGTATGTATGCGCTGGACAGTACATTGATAATGGGGAATGGATATTGGCTCCGCTTTGACAGCGTAGGGTCAAGCACTATAACTGGAGTACCTTTATATGAACTTTCTCTAGACCTTGAGGCTGGCTGGAACCTAATATCTGGTATTTCGGAGGAGTTTAACATAAATGCATCCGTAGATCCTGGAAATATTATTGTTTCCAACACTCTCTACGGTTATACTGAAACCTATTATCCTTCAGAAGTGCTCATTCCTGGAAAAGGATACTGGCTTCGAGCATCTGAAGATGGACAAATAATACTGAACAGTGAAGCGGCACAAAGAATGTCAAAAATAAATCACAGCCTAAGGGGAACAGCAAATACCCTCACTATAAATGGAATGGACCTGTATTTTGGAATTGAATTGTCCGATGAGAACAAACTAAGCTATAGCCTACCTCCAAAACCTCCAGCAGGTGCATTTGATGCACGATTTAAAGATGGTTGGAGACTTGTAAAAGAGTATGGAGAAGTAGAGGTAATGCAAATTGGTGAGACTCTTACTATTGCTTATGACATCATACTCAATGCTGGAGAGCACCACAACTGGGTGTTAAAAGCTATGAGCGGTGAAGGGTATATTTTAAAAGGTACAGGTGAGATTACAATCCCAACAGCAGAAAGATTCACAGTGTTGAAAAAGCCTGCTTTACCCACTTCATTTACGCTCCATCAGAACTTCCCAAATCCATTCAATCCTGTTACGACTATAAGGTACGACCTTCCAAAAAATAACCTTGTAATACTAACTATTTATGACATGTTAGGCAGAGTAGTAGTCCAATTGGTTAATACCACTCAAGAGGCAGGATTCAAATTAGTACAGTGGGACGGGTCAGACAGTATGGGCAGGTCTGTGAGTGCAGGGGTTTATCTGTACCATATACAGGCAGGAGAGTTTGTTCAAACCAAGAAGATGGTGCTATTGAAGTGAGACTAAAATAGAATAAAAAAAGGAAAGGAAAGATGTTATTACTACTCCTCTCCTCATAATTGATATGAAAAAACTGATTAATAATGTTTTTATAAACTGGTTTTTACATAGCGTGAAACAGATAAAATATTTTTCATTTTTCATTTTTTGTTACAGTCATTTTGGGTATGCCCAAGAGATATTGATCAATGAATTTTTAGCATCAAACGTAATAATCTACCCTGAAATGTATGATTTTGATGACTACACTGATTGGATTGAACTGTATAATCCAGGTGATATACCATACAGTTTAGATGGTTTCTTTCTAACAGACGATCTTGCTGATCCGTTAAAGTGGAAAATCCCAGATGGTACGTTAATTGAGTCTGTAGGACATTTAGTTATTTGGGCGGATGATTATAATGAGAGCCCAGGAGCAATTTATATAAGACCCTACTGGCCATGGGATGATTTTACGACCCAACATTACCACACAAATTTTAAATTAAGTAAAACTGGGGAACAGATCGGTTTATTCCAAGGTGATCAAACTGAGAGCTATGCTCTCATTGAAGAGGGATCATTCTGGAAATATCTGGACAACGGTTCTGATCAGGGTGAGGAATGGGCCCAGATTGAATTTGACGATAATTCTTGGAGCACAGGGAGCGCGGAACTTGGGTATGGTGATGGTGATGAAGAAACGGTAGTGAGTTATGGTCCCAACGAAAATAATAAATATATTACCACATATTTTCGACACGCTTTTAATGTGAATACTCCTGACGTTGTGCAGACTCTGACCATCAGGTTAAAAAGGGATGATGGTGCAATTATTTATCTGAATGGCAATGAAGTTTTGAGATCCAACATGCCTGAAGGGACAATATCCTATGACACCTTTGCCAGTTCAGCAGTAAGCGGATCCGATGAAGATATATTCTTTGAATGGACAATTTCTGCAAATGAAATTATAGATGGGCAAAATGTTGTTGCTGTGGAGCTACATCAAGTCAGCGGTTTTAGCTCGGATATCAGTTTTGACTTTGAACTCGTCGGGGTCGGATATACCAATATAGAGTTGGTTGACTCAGTCACCTTTGTAGGTCAGGTAACAGATGTATCCCGTGGGAGGAGTATGGAAGACAGCGGTTGGTATTACTTTGGAGAGCCAACACCCGGTAGTCCTAACATTACTGCATCCACAAATATCACAGATATATCTGAACCTGTCTTAGTATCTTTGGAAAGCGGATTTTATAGTGGGGATCAATTCGTCGAACTTTCTACCCCTACGGGATTTGGACAGATATATTATACTCTTGATGGGTCCAGACCCGGTAGCAATACGAGTGCCTACACAGGTCCGATATCCATCGAGGGAACGACAGTCCTGAAAGCTCGTTCAATTGAAGATAGCAAGCTCCCAGGTGAAATAATGATTGCTTCCTATTTTATTGATGAACAGAATTTTGTGTCCACCATATCCCTTGTGGCTGAACCGGAAACACTTTGGGATGAAGATATTGGAATTTATGAGAATGAGTACAAGCAAAGAGAGATACCGGTAACTATTCACTATTTTACTCCGGAAACTGATCAAGGATTTACAGTCAATGCTGGTGCCAGGCTTGGGGGGCTTAATGTATGGACCAAGCCTCAGAAACCATTTACGATCTATACACGAGACCGTTTTGGCCAGGACTTTATTAACTATCAATTATTTGAAAATAAGCAGATAGCCAATTTTTCCAGGATTGTTTTCCGAAACGGCGGTGATGACTGGGAAGAAACATTGATCAGGGACCCCATGACCGAGAGCCTTGTTTCAGGGATGATGGATTGTGGATATATGGGCTATACGCCCTCTGCCCTTTTTTTGAATGGAGAATATTGGGGTATACATAACATACGGGAGAAATTTGATCCTCATTATTTTTTTGAAAACTTCAATGTTGACCCGGCTAATATTGACCATTTGGAGTACACACAAACTCAATCTGGTACACAATTGATGATTATCGAGGGAAGCATGAATCACTATGATACAATGATCAATTATATTGTAAGTAACGATTTAAATGACCCTATCGTTTATAATCATATTCAGCAATGGATGAATGTGGATAGCTTTATTGATCATCTAGTTATGACCCTGTACTGTGCAAATACCAGCTGGGGGCATAACAGGGAATGGTGGAGATCTCGTGAGGAAGATGGAAAATGGCAGTGGTTGGTCGTTGACATTGACAGAGGTTTTAACGTAAATAATAGTTACACCAATCTACTGGATAACCTCATGGATGATTATGAGCTCTTTCAATATTTACTAAATAGTCAGTTTTTTAAAGATAGATTCATTCAAAGGGCTGCTGCACACCTAAGTAATACATTCTTTCCTGATAGAATCGATGCTATTGTAGACAGTTTAAGCAGCAAAATATCCGCAGAGATGCCACGCCATATAGATCGTTGGGAAGATGAAGGAGGTATATCTTCAATGAGTGACTGGGTAAATGAGTTGGATCAAATAAAACAATTTTCTGAAAACAGGAATAATACCGTTCAAAATCAATTTATCAATGAGTTAAATCTGGATGGTACGGTTCAAGTAGTGGTGATTGTTGAACCTCCAGGTTCGGGCAGGATATCAATTAATGATGTTCCCGTGATTCCTGAGGACGGGGAAGGAACTTATTTTAAGAATAAATCCATATCCATCCGGGCACTGCCTTTACCGGGCTATCAATTCATTGGATGGACAGGAGTTTCAGATTCCATGCGTATAGATTACAATTGTATTACCGATAGTTTATTTACAGCTGTTTTTCAATTATCTGAAGAGATAATTTTACCTGGTGTGATCACAGATAATACCCTGCTAACTAATGAGCAGCCCTATGCAGTTGTACAAGATATAGTCATATCCTCAGGTGTGGTACTTACGATCAGCGAAGGTGTTGAGATCAGGATGCCTGAAGCAGGAAATATTATAGTGGAAGGTCAGTTCATTATCAATGGTACTGAAGAGAATCCGGTTCAAATCATTCCTCATAGTTCTATTGGAGATAATCGCTGGGGGGCTCTTTGTTTTAATAACGACACGGATACATCAACCATTTCTTATCTGAGATTAACCGGTACATCTACCGGCGTTGACCCGGGGATACATCACGGGGCAATCTCCAGCATTAATTCTCATGTTGTTTTAGGCCATGTTGAGATCGAAAATGTTGAATTTCCCATTTATGTAGAGGGTGGTTCCATCGTCTTAAACAGCAGCTCAATAGCCTGTGATTTCATTTGTGATTTTATCAATGTTAAGGGAGGAGAAGCGCTGATTGAGAACTGTATGTTTTATGGGTCTGATGCACAGGACACAGACGCCATTGATCTGGACAATGTGACAAGTGGTATCATAAGAAACAACCGGATATATGATTTTACAGGATACAATTCAGATGGCATAGATATTGGAGAAAATTCTGAAGATATCCTTATTGAATCAAACCTGATTTATCACTCAGGGGATAAAGGTATCTCAGTGGGGCGGGGCTCTTCGGTAGTTCTGGATAGGAATTTGATTGTGGGTTGTAACAATGGAATAGCCATAAAAGATAATTCCGCTGCTTATATTATAAATAATACGTTTTTCTATAATGACACCGCTGTATCCTGCTACGAAAAGAACCTAGGTGCGGGCGGTGGTACAGTAGAGATAGTTAATACCATATTATCCAACAATTTATTATCATCGGTTTATGTGGATGAATTATCCATTATTTCTGTCAGTTATACCCTTTCAGATTCTGAGCTGCTTAGCGGTGAAGGGAATTTATTTTCTGATCCTCTTTTTATAGATAATACAGTATATAACCTTGAGATTACCCCTGGATCACCCTGTGTTGATGCTGGCAACCCTGATTTCCCGACTGATGAAGATGGTTCAATTGTTGATATGGGTGCCTATTATATTTATGATTCTGATGATTATCCATTTGAAATTCCAGATTTGTTTATTACGCAATTTAAAATAAACGAATTTCTTTCCAGTAATGATACAACCAATGCAGATGAATCAGGTGAGAACGATGACTGGCTGGAGCTCTATAATACCGGGACAGAATCGGAGGACATAGGAGGACTATATCTCACAGATGATCCGGATGATTTGGCAAAATGGATGATCCCTGATGGGACAGTGATTGAGCCCCAAAACTTTCTCTTGTTTTGGTGCGATGAGAACCAGGACCAGGGGGATCTTCATACAAACTTTAAGTTAAGTGCAGGAGGAGAGTTTCTGGCTCTTGTGAACGTTGACGGGGTAACGATCTTGGATTCAATAACCTATGGTGAGCAGTCAACTGATATTTCCTATGGTAGGGTTTTTGATGGAAGCAGTAACTGGGATTTCCTAAGTCCAACCCCTGGAAGCACAAACAGTTTGTCAGGGATGGAGGTTTCTGTTTCACATAATGAAGCTTGGAATTTAGTGGGGTTACCTCTTCTGGTTGATAACGCTTCTTATTTGTATCTATTTGAAGATGCTGTTGGGGGAACGTTGTATGGATACAATGGTTCTTACTTCAATACAGATGAGTTAACCATTGGTAATGGTTACTGGCTTAACATGAGTAATGAAAGTTTCGTAGTGATAAGTGGTATGCCCATGTATAATCTTAGCATCACTCTTGATGAAGGATGGAATCTTATTTCCGGTATCTCATTGGAAGTCGCTGTTGAAACCATTATTGATCCTGATGGTATCATCGTACCTGGGACATTTTATGGTTTTGAAGGCACTTATTTAAATTCTTCAACTCTTGCTCCCGGTAAGGGCTACTGGGTTAATGCTTTATCCGCTGGTGAGGTTACTATTGGTAGCAGTTTATCTAAATCTTATCCTGAATTTGTTGATTTGACTATTGGAGCAAATGAGTTAAACATCAATGGTTTAAGTTTGTATTTCGGGATAGAGATCCCTGATAAAGATAAACTCAGTTATAGATTGCCCCCCAAACCACCGGATGGTGTTTTTGATGTCCGTTTTACAAATGATAGGATATTAGAGAATAACTTTGGAGAGATAGAGGTTATTAATACAACTGAGACTCTTACCATTATTTATGATATTCAAATTGATGTGAGTAATTGGTACAACTGGGTGCTAACCAGTTCAAGCGGTGAAGAGTACATCCTTGGAGGCTCAGGAGAGATGACTGTCCCATCAGCAGAAAGATTTACATTAGAGCTTAAGGCAGTAGTTCCTGCTACTTTTGCACTGCACCAGAACTTTCCCAATCCATTCAATCCAATCACAACTTTGAGGTACGATCTACCATCAGATGCCTTAGTTACTCTCAGTATTTATGATATGCTAGGAAGAGAAATAACGCAACTGGTTAATACCACCCAAGAAGCAGGCTTCAGGTCAGTACAGTGGGATGCTAGAGACAACATGGGTAGACCTGTAAGTGCAGGTGTATATCTCTACCAGATACAGGCAGGAGAGTTCATACAAACGAAGAAGATGGTGCTATTAAAGTAGCTAATACCTATTTTTATGAGGCTGTCATTCGACGAATACTAAACCACTGTATTCCCTCTTTCCAGTTAATCCATTGAATATAGGTGTTCCCTAAATATAACGAAGCAGAATAATTAATTTTTCCTTGTTATATAGTTATATCGAACAGAAGTTTTGTACTGCACAGTAACAGAAAAATATTGGTAATATACAGAGGATGCCTGAGCCTACCCACAAACTAGCGACAATTGTTTTTACAGACATAGTTGGTTTCACCAAACTATCTGCTGAAAATGAGCCTTTAGCTATCCAGCTTCTCCAAACACAGCGAACCACATTAAAACCCATCGTAGAGCGCCACAGTGGTCATTGGCTAAAGGAGATTGGTGATGGGCTATTGCTGACCTTTGATACGACAAAAGATGCCGTGGACTGTTCTATTGAAATGCAGCACACCGTAAAGAATGTTGCGAATCTGGATCTGCGTATTGGAATACACCAGGGTGAGGTTGTCATTCAGGGCGATGATGTGATAGGTGATGATGTGAATGTTGCCTCACGCGTTGAGCCCTTTGCCAGTCCCGGTGGAGTTGTGATAACTAACAGAGTGAATGCTTCATTGTTAAGGGACCCTGTCTATCAGACAAAATTAATAGGTGAGCCTGTATCCCTTCAGAACATATGGGACAAAAAGAGTTAATTTAATAAGGGAGACTTTTGGTTGAATTAACAAAGAGAATGGTGCTGTTGAAGCGTCCCATCTGTGTATGAAAAAATGGGCAGGAATATTTTAAAAATTTGATAATATTTGACCATGGAATTAAATCGAGAACAAATATTACTGTTAAATCGAATTAATAATCGATTTTTATTCAAATTATTCTCTATCGTTAAACTGCCGCTGGCATTTCTTACCGGGTTAAAAATTGTAAAATTGAATGGGGATGAATGCAACACTAGTGTTCGGTTAAAATACTTAAACAAAAATCCATTCCGATCCACCTATTTTGCAGTATTGAGTATGGCTGCTGAATTAAGTACAGGCGCTATTGCATTACTGGCTGCTGAAGGTCGTAATCCGAGTGTGGCAAAAATTATCACTTCTATGAAAGCAGATTTTGTTAAAAAGGCCACAGGAAGAACAATATTCACCTGTGCCGAAGGTAAAAAATTATTCAGCGCCGTTGATAAAGCCATTGAAGGCAAGGAGGCCCAGGTAGAAACTGTATCCAGTGTTGGGTGTGATGAAAGTGGTGATGTTGTCGCACATTTTGAATTCACATGGTCCTTTAAACAACGGTAGTTATATAATTAAACCCTTAATTCTGTTCTATACAGTCTATCAGTCAACCTCAAATCTTCTGCCTGTTATTCGTTTTATTATCTCCACATATTTGTCCTTACATTCATCGTGATAAAAAAGTTTTTGGCTGTGGATTCAGGATGAGAATATCGATGAATAGTATTTTGTGATTAAGTTTGTCTTTAGATTATTCTATATTTTTTATTTAAGAACTTGAATAAAATAGGATTATTTTGAACTTGGTATTTGATTATCTGAATATTTTCCTTTTGGAAATGTGGTCTCTTTGTCTGAGCATGGCTCCTTTTCTGCTATTGGGGATGATTGTGTCTGGACTTATTTCTATGTTTGTAGATAGCCGTTTGATCCTGAAGCATATAGGTTCAAAAAACTTTCTATCAATTTTTAAAGCCACGGTATTGGGAATACCTATTCCTCTATGTTCATGTGGTGTTATACCTGTCGCTGCGACCCTCAGAGAGTCAGGCGCGTCAAAAGGATCCACCGTATCTTTTCTTGTCTCTACTCCTCAAACGGGAGTGGACAGTATTTTCCTGACCTATGGAATGCTTGGCCCCGTATTTGCATTGTTCAGGCCTTTGGCCGCTCTTGTGTCTGGGATTTTTAGTGGCACGATCATCAACAGTTTTGATGATGATACACATCATCATCTCCCTGATGCAGATGGCATATCCAATGCTAAAGCACCGTTGATTGATAGATTAAAGTCAGGGATTAGATATGGATTTTTATCTCTACCCTCAGATATAGTGGTCCCTCTATTTCAAGGGCTTGTCATTGCTGCGGTAATAGCCATTTTTATTCCTCCTGATTTTATTGCTGAATATTTTTCATCCAATCAATATATTATGCTTATTATGATGCTCGCTGTATCGCTGCCTGTTTACGTTTGTGCAACGGCATCCATACCGATTGCTGTAGTCCTTATGTCCAAAGGAGTTTCTGCAGGAGCCGTTTTTGTTTTTCTGATGGCCGGACCCGCAACCAACGCTTCATCTATTGCAGTAGTGAAAAATATTTTGGGGCAAAAAACTATGTATTACTATCTGATTCTTATTTCGTCTACAGCGATTGTGTTTGGTTTTATACTTGATTCTTTCATAACTATTGTTCCACCTGCCATGTCACATTTTTCACATGATCATACAGCTGATGATTATGGTGCACTTTTCTTGACGGGCGTATTTCTTCTGATTTTGTTAAATTCTTATGTTTACAAGCTTAAAGGGGAGAGATCAAAAACTGCTGAAAATGAGGATGATTTTGATGGTTCAAAGGACCGTTTGTCTATTGTGGTAAATGGAATGACGTGTAGCCATTGCAAGGAAAGTGTTGAGACAGCGATTTACAGCTGCAGTGGTGTTGAAAGAGCATCAGTTGATCTTTCCACTGGACAGGTTATAGTAATAGGATCCGGATTTGATGAGGGTACTATAAAAGACAAGATAAAAAGAAAAGGATTTTCATTGAGTTAATATCATTTGTGTTACTACAGATGATTAGATTGACGGTCTCTAAAGATTTTTTTATTCTTTGTAAAATCAGCTAAATATGAGCAATCGTGAACATATAAAAAATAATCTTTTGGAAAGAAAGATCAGTGCAATTATCAGAACGGAAAATCAAAAAGTAGCTGAGCAGGCAATGCAGGCAGCAGTAGATGGAGGATTTAAAGTAGTAGAATTCACACTTACAACACCTGGAGCGCTAAATTTGATCACCCAATTCAGAAAAAACAATAATCTAATAGTGGGTGCAGGTACTGTTATGTCGTCTGCTCTTGCACAAAAAGCGGTGGGCGCTGGAGCTCAGTTTTTGGCTTCCCCGGTCTGCAACATAAATGTTATACAAGAGGCGGCAAAAATGGATGTGGTCAGTATTCCAGGGACATTCACTGCCACAGAGATGGAA
>Ga0066853_10000564_pt1 | contig 14292 bp, 11 predicted proteins | sample ETNtaG_28_FD_67284 | JGI IMG/M metagenome (GOLD analysis project Ga0066853, IMG submission 67284) | Marine microbial and viral communities from oxygen minimum zone, Eastern Pacific Ocean - ETNP201406SV61 | ecosystem: Environmental > Aquatic > Marine > Oceanic | place: Pacific Ocean: Eastern...
AACATAATCACGCTGATCACACCAATAAGGAAGAGTAGTGTTTCTACAATGGTTTGGATGATTTGCGAAAGGTCAGCATCGGATTGGTCTCCAGCGCTTACGCAGTTCACGCCACCTTGAATACCATCGCTTATATCACAGTCTGTGTTTGCAGATACCGTTGCAACCCCAAGTGGCGCAAACGCAGCTCCCAGGGTGAATACAGCAACAGCTAGGAGTTTTCCAAAGCTTGTTTGCATAATTTTTTTCATAATATTAATTGTTATCCTTTCTTAAGCGAATTGCTTGTTGTCTATGTATGTTATACCAGATGACGCCTGTTTTGTTAAGAGGCTTTCCCTTTAAAACGTATCGAGCACAAAGTTAACGATGGCGAAGGCGAGAATAGCCACCACCAGTCCGATAACAGAGTAGAGAATACCGTTCTTGGCCGAAGCGACCGCCTTAGCTTCGCCCGACGAGATTACCATGCGGAGACCAGAGATAATAATCATGATTACTGCAACAATCCCCACAACCGTTAACAATACATTGATAATGGTTCGGATGATGTCCTCAAAACTTCCGGCGTCGCTATCGTTACAGAGTGCCGATTGTGGGTTGTCTCGACACGCCTCCTCAATAGCATTCGCCGATACTTCTGGTGCAAGAGTAAGTGTTCCGACAGCTAAAAGCGCAAATGCCGCCATTCCAATAAAGAATTTTTTCATGTTAAAAGCTCCCGATGACAAAGTTAGTAATTGTAAAGGCCACCAGAATAACAATAATTCCGATCACCGCATACAGTATCTGATTTTTAGCCTTTGCAACCCGGCTGGCATCGCCGCCCGAGTTAATAAAGGCAAGGCCGGCAATGATAATGACGATAACCGCAATGAGTCCGCCCAGAAAGTAAGTTGTATTTAATATATTCACAAGAAGTACGTCTTCGGTCACTTGTTCTATTCCAGGTACATCCTCGAGGTCAATTTTTTGCGCAAACTGTACTAAAACGTTTTTCATTACGGAATAATCCCAAAGATAAAGTTAACAATCGCAACAGCCCCAAGAGCAATCACTAGTCCAATAACCGCGTTAAGGATGGATTTTCGCGCTTTCTCAACCGCACCAGGGTCACTTCCGCCAGTCAGGAACCTAAATCCGCCATAGATAATAAAGAAAGCAGCGATGTAGCCAATAATCACAACAACAGCTTCGATAATATTCAGGACTATCTTTGTTATATAGTTTGCAATCGCATCGTCACCAGATGGACCAGTAATATTACACTCATCATCGGTCAAGCCACGGTACCACGGTGGAATACCAAGAAAACGATCTTCACAGGACTCATCATGATTGCTTGCCGACACATTCGTTGGAGCTGCCAACACAAAAGCTGGGCCAGCCAATAGCAAACTGAACAATAAACTCGACAAAATAATTTTGAATTTTTTCATACTAGTTAAATACCCCTCCAGGAATAATGAAGTTCAGGAATGCGAACATCAAAGCAAACGCAATAACGCCAATAACCACGTTGGTAATAATACCCATAGCCTTTTTCGTCTGCTCGGCATTACCGCCGGCAGCAGTGTAAAGGGCAGCGCCGTACACAATTCCACCAAGGGCGGCTACGCCAACAAGTGCAGTTAGGATGTTAATTGCGAGTATAAGAATTGACCAGAGACCTGTACCTTCGATGCCGTCAGCACTTTCATCGATATCACAAGAAATAATAGATGTCTGCGTTTCACACCCTTTGTCAGTATGGTTATCGGCAAAAGTAGGTTCAGCGAGAGCAGTAAGACTCAAGGCGCCCATAAAAAATATACCCAGAAATACTCGTGTCAGTGTTTGTTTTATGTTCATGCTATCTATACCATACTCTATGAGGGTTGAGCAGGCAAGATATAAGGGCAGGAATTAGCGTAAGAGTATTGACTTTTTGAGTTAAATGGTGTATAAGTAATAGTAATATCATTCGTTTAAGCGCCCATAATCCGTGAGCGAGGAAACTATCACCACAATGAGCACAGAAGAATTACATACCACTCCACTGCCGTCAGTTGAAAATACTGAGCCAACCAAAGAGAGGAAACGATCTAAACGAGGTCTTTATACTGGCTTGGGTGTCGGAGCTGTTGGTGCTGCCGGCCTTACACTTGCATACTCGCTTATGGCGGGTGGGTTCTCTAACAACAACGGTAATGCCGCACCAGAACCGGGCCAACCAGTTCCTACGGATATAGCTGAGCCTAATGATCCAGAGGTTGATGGAGAAACTCCAGAGACTGAGCCAAAGAGTGAACTCGAATTAGCTGTTGAGCAGTTAGCAGAAATGTCTCCAGAAGACATTACCGAGCTTGCGACAATTTCTGTTGAATCTGTATCTGTTAATGGTGAGATCGATTGGGGTGCCTATTCGGAAAAACTATTCGGTATCATTGAGTTGAATGTCAACGCCGGGACCTCAGAAGCTGAGCTTGAAGAAATCTATCAAGAAGGCCTGGATCCGGTTGATTACGTAAAAAAGTATGATGAAAGCTTTGCCGAAGGATATATGTCTGATGGAAACATCATGAATGGTCTATCTAACTATCACCACAACCAAGCTAACACAGCCTTCATTGGACATCTTGGTGAATCAAAGCGTGTAGAAACATTGTTTGACATCAATGACTATGAAGTCATTGATGAAAATGACGAAAGCGCAGAAATCCGCATCGATTACACCATTATAGATAATTTTTTCTCGAGTGGTGCTCTTGATACCGATGACTCACGTGCTGTTAACGCGTTAGGCGGACGTTCAACAGACCTGAACGCCAAGGGTACTAATGTATTCTCCGTGAATATTACTCCCGAGGGTACGATTGAGCTGGTTAGCGCAACCATAGAGTGATATCAATTTCATAAAACTCATGCTTTAATAGACCCATAGTGATGGGTCTATTAAATACACACAACACCTCTTCTAAGAACATAAAGATACTCTTCGTATTGGGTGTTTTTTTGCTTTCTTCGATTTTTAGTTTTCTCCCCAGTAGTCAAGTAGGTGCTGTAACTCAAATCGACGACATGCAGCCTGCCGACGCAGCAAAGGCATTTGTCTACTATAAAGCTTTCAGAACCTGTTTAACCGAGTGGCCATTGAAGAACTACAATGGTGCTGCAACCGCTGGAAGCCCCCTTTCAAACACAATGAGTAACGACAATGCTGTTGCGTACGAGTGGTTTTATAACAACTTTGATTTATTCACTGTTTCAAAATATACAGATGTTGGTGAGTATGGTGCCGAGTTGCTTGGTCTTAGTGACCCTAGGTTCGAGTGCAAAAACTACGAGCACGGAAGAGAGTATTTGCGAGAATTGGTTCGGCTAACAGGCTATTCAAATGGGCCTGAGTTCTTATGTGCAATTGGCTTCACAAGAGAAGAGCCTCTAGAGCGGTGTGAAACTTTTGTCGAAAACACAGACAACGACTTCGTTGCACCAAGTGACAAAGGTGGTGCTCTTGACGATTGGTGGACAAATACAATACAAGCAAGCGGTCGTGGTCCGGGTGACATAGGTCCGGGTGAGTATATACTTTACCTCCAAAGTTTTCTCAGGGGGTGCGGTGTAGCCACAGCTTCGACAGGCGAATACACCATACAGGTACTAAACCCAAGTGGAACTCCTCCGTTCATAGATCAAACGTACGAGGCGGTTGACAGAAATAAAGGCGAAGACCACTCTGTACGAATTTATTCCGGAACAACGTTAACCTGTCGAGAGCTTGCCGATAATCTCTCGAAAGACTCTTCTGTAATTAGAGAATATACAGCGTGGCTTCGAGTGCCCGGTAATACGCCGGAGGGAAGTGGTGATATTGATATAGGAGATGGCACATTCGAGTCTCAATCAACCTGCTCCATCAACGGTATCGGCTGGTTCCTGTGTCCAATTATCACAACCACGGCCGATATTGCTGATGGTATCTACGGGTTTATCGAAGAGTCTTTTTTAGAAATCAACGTAGAGTTGCTTGACACAACTGGCGATAACGCTGGTACATACACAGCCTGGACGGTTATGCGCGACATCGCGAACGTCGCATTTGTAATAGTATTCCTTATCATCATATTTGCACAACTTACGAGTCTCGGTGTCAGCAATTATGGTGTAAAGAAGATGCTCCCGCGACTCGTCGTAGCTGCGATTCTCGTCAACATTTCATTCTTCTTATGTCAGCTCGCGGTCGACCTCTCTAACCTTGCGGGATATGGCACTAAGGAGGTGTTTACGTCGGTAGGCGAATCAATACAAAGCACCGCAAGGGGCGAAAATTTAGATATCAATAATCTCGATGTTAACGGCTCAACTGGATTCGACGGCTGGTCGGTAGTGAGTGCTGGAGTTATTTTGGGTACTGCGGGTGTAGTGAGTTACCTTGCACTTGGATCATTAATTGCAGTTCTTGTTGGGGCGATTGTATCAATCCTAGTTATATTCTTTATATTAATTCTGCGACAAGTATTAATTGTGTTGCTAATTGTTTTGTCACCGCTCGCATTTGTTGCATACTTACTTCCAAACACCGAGTCGTTATTTACAAAATGGCGTAAAATGTTTGTTGCACTCTTACTAGTATTTCCAATTACAGGGCTCGTGTTTGGAGCTTCAACGCTTGCATCAAACATTCTTGTGACAGTCTACAGTGGAGACAGCCAAACAGGCTTTGATGACACTATAGCCCAAATCATTGCTGGTGGAGCGTTAGTAATTCCACTTATTGCGGTTCCTTTTATTCTTAAAAGTGCTCTCAATAGCGTTGGCAACCTTGGCTCCATGATCAATAAAATTGGTGGTCGTGCGAGTGGCGGTGCAAGTAAGATGGCCCGAAAAGGCTATGATAACACACGACTAGGTAAGGCACAGCAGTATCAAAAGGAACGTCGCGCCACAAATCGAGCGCTCACGCAGGCTGGCGCCTACACTGGAAAGAACATCCTCCGTCGCGGAGCTTCAAAATTGAATCAAAAATTCAATACAAGTAAACTTTCTGGTAAGTCGGGAGATAGGCTTGCTGCTCAAGGTCTTGGGCTTGCTCGTGAAACCGAAGGCAAGGAAGCTGCTGAACAAGCAACACTTCTTCGCTCACAAATTGCATCTGGTGCTATGACAAACGAGAAACTTGATGCCGAAGCAGCAAAAGCGTTTAAGAATGGTGACCGAGTTCGAACTAAGGCTATTCAAGATGTTATGTTCGAGCAGGGAGGTAGTGGTATCGACCGATATACAAACGCTGTCCGAAAAGCCCAGGCAACTCCTGGAGGTATGAGTGGGGAGTCATTCAATGCTATGCGTGAAAACATTAACTCCAAACATGGACAAACCGTGAAATCAAAAGCTGCGCCACTTTCTAAGCTTGCGGGTGTCGGCGGGAAACTTGAAGAGCACGAAAAAGATGTCGACACTTGGGCTATGTCTGCGGGTGACCTCGCAACTCAAACAAAAGGCCAGCTGCAATATGCTGCCGACAACGGTCTTATTAACCCTGAAACAGCATCTGCGATGATTAGTGATAGAAGAATCGCAGAGCGTCTTGACCCGAGTCAATATGCAGCGCTCCAGCAAGCTTCAAAACAAACCAAGGAAACCTACACCGAAAAGAAAACGGCAAAGCAAAAAGTCGAACAAGACAAGATTTTTGACACCTATGTTGATGCGGGTAACGTTGAAACCTATCGCCAAGCCGGCGAAAAGAAAGTTGCACAAGCAGCAGAAGGCTCCAGTGGCTCTACACCGTTTGTTGTTGATTCGAGCGGTTCTGTTGAAGCAAACACCGCATCTGGAAAAGCTCGCTCAACGCAAGCAGAAGCGGCACAAGGTCAGCCAAGCAGCGGAGGTGTGTTTACTGTCGATCACTCAGGTACCACGGAGGCACCTCAAAAACCTGCACCGAGCGTTCTTGATACTAGCCCCGAAGCAGTTAAGACGGTTGATGCGTTCAATAGCGACTACCGATCAATGGATCGAACCGAATACACGCAACCAAACCCGGCTGATATCTCAAATGTTCCTGGCCAGTCAAACACAACATCGGTGAACATACCTGTTACCGCGCCGCCAGCCGAAACACCCGCACCAGTAGACACAAATAATCCGTATCGCACAATGGACCAATCTCAACCTGAAAAAATTGATCCATCCGACATTAGCGGTGTTACGGGCGACAAAAAACTAAATAATATTGATGTTCCGACCGACAACAATAACGACCCAGACAAGACATAAAGGTAGTATCGTTGCTATACTATAACCACAATGGCCGTCTATAAAGTTCCCCAAGATGTAGAAGCCGATGACAAGCTCATTGGGCCGTTTAGTTTTCGGCAATTTGTATACTTAATCATTGTTGTTGTTTCCGGGGCGGCTGCCTGGGGGTTAGCGCAGATCTTTATTGGTTTAGCGATTATTCCTCTGCCGATTATTTTATTGTTTGGTGCGTTGGCGTTGCCGCTTCGAAAAGATCAGCCAATGGAAATTTATTTAGCGGCAATCGTCTCGTTTTACATTAAACCGCACAAGCGACTCTGGGATCCCGATGGTATTGAGTCAATGATCGAAATCTCGGCTCCAAAAACGGTAGATGAGATTCAAACAAAACATTTAACAACTGAAGATGCCGAAGAACGCTTTAGCTACCTGGCGAATCTTGTCGACAGCCAAGGATGGGCAATTCGCGGAGCAGCTAATGGGGGAGCGCAAGGTTCACCGCTTAATTCAGATGCCTTTTTAGAAGCACAGAGCGCACAAGACGTGCTCGATACCGGTAACTCGGTTGCCAAAGGCTTCGATACGATGATGGCAGAACGCACACAAGCGTTGAAAGCCGAAGCGCGCGCCCACATGTTCCAGCCAGCCACACCAGCGCCAACTCCGGCACCAGCAGCTCCTGCAAGTGTCCCTGAGCCGTATGCTGGGCCGTCGCCGGTCTATAACCCATACCCAGAGTTCCATCAAGCAATGGTACAGCCGGTCAACGACCGGGCGCACGTATACCAACACCCGGAACCCGTTGCGGCACAGGCACCATCTACACAATCTGCGCAAGCCGAACCACAATCAACACCAGCCCCACAGCCACAAAGCGCGCCCGCCGAACCAGCCGAACAACCTGCTGCAAAAAAATCAGATGACACAACTGCGCCAACCACTAGCGATAATGGGGTATCACCTGATATAATGAACCTTGCAAATAATTCTGATTTATCGATCGAGACATTAGCTCGTGAGGCACATCGTTTAAGCGATAAAAAAGCGAGCGAAATGGCCGAAGAAGTTGTGATTTCACTTCGATAAACCTCTGATAGGGAGTGGGACAAGCGGGCATGCCACCAAACAATTCATATTTCGGCACACCGAACCAAACCAACGCTCCAGCTCCTGGCGCGCCTGTTCCGCCTGCGCAACCGAATGCGCCACAACAAGCACCAGCACCTGGTCAACAACCACAACAAGCCGGACCAGCTCCGGTTGGTTCTGGGTCTAAAGCTCAGCGACCTGCGCCAAAGAACCCGAACTCAACACAAAACACACTGCAGCTTTCCGAAGTCCGTGACAACATGGTTATTATGCTCGATGGCTCGTTTCGTGCCGTCATCGCCTGTAAATCAATTAACTTTGATTTAATGAGTGATAGAGAACGCGAAGGAGTAGAGTACAGTTACCAAAACTTCCTGAACTCGCTCAACTTTCCAATTCAAATTTTAATTCGATCCGAACGGGTCGACATTGGCCCATACATTGAAAAACTTTTAACGGTGCGCCGAAACCAAGACAACATGTTATTGGGTGTGTTAATGGATGACTACATTAACTTTATCGACGCACTCTCACAAGAAGCTAATATTATGGAAAAATCATTCTTTATTGTGGTACCATTCTTTCCGAACGGCGATACCGCCAACTTGGTTGAGCAGAGTAAGGGTTTTTTTGGAAAAATCTTTAATAAACCAAAGAACACGGTTACAAAAATTGATAACGCCGCCTACGCAAAAGCTAAGGATGAAATTAAGAATCGCTCCGAAGTAGTTCGATCTGGATTATTTCAAATTGGTGTCCAAAGTGTACAGCTAAACACAAAGGAATTGGGTGAGCTGTACTATAACTTTTACAACCCCGACACCGCCATGCGTCAGCCGCTCGGTGATTTTGAAAACGTCACCAGCACCTTTGTAAAAAAGGCACCGGGCACTGGTCAGGCGCCGAACCCAGCAGCTCAACCAGGAGGAACCCAATAATGGCCGGTAAACAAAAATCTGCCGTTGATGTTGCAGCCGAACAACGTGCTCGTGAACAAGCTGAAGTAGAGCAAGCCTTTTTAAAAGGTGTTTCAACACTTCGTGACCTAATTGCACCAAGCAGTATCGAGATTCACTCGTCGTATTTCCGATTAGGCACCAAATACGGCCGAACGTTATATATTTACGGCTATCCACGCCAAATTTACACCGGTTGGTTGAGTTCACTTATTAATATCGACGAAGTGCTCGATGTGAGTATGTATATTTACCCAGTCGACAGCCAGGTGGTGTTGAACAACTTGCGCAAAAAAGTGACGCAACTCGAGGCAAGCACTTCGATTAACAACGAAAAAGGTCGTACGCGTGACCCAGCCCTCGAGGCTGCCATTAACGACGCCGAGGAATTGCGTGACCAACTACAGGTTGGTGCCGAACGATTCTTCCGCTACGGGCTATATGCAACCTTATATGCTGACAGTTTAGATGAACTCAACTTTGTACAAAACAAGGTTGAAACCATGTTTGGTCAACAAATGATTTTCAGTAAAGTAGCGTCATCGCAACAAGAGCAGGGCCTCAACAGCTCGATTCCACAAATGACCGACCAACTACAGATTCGTCGTAACATGAATACGGGCGCGATTAGTACCAGCTTCCCATTCACCAGTGCCGACCTGACTGATAACTCGGGAATTCTATACGGTATTAACATGCACAATAACGGCTTGGTGATTTTTGACCGTTTTAAACTCGAAAACGCCAATATGGTCGTCTTTGCAAAATCTGGTGCTGGTAAATCATTTACCGTGAAGCTCGAAGCTTTGCGCAGTATGATGCTGGGTTCTGAGATTATTATTATCGACCCCGAAAATGAATATCAAAAACTGGCCGATGCAGTGGGGGGGAGTTATATTCGCCTGAGCCTAAACTCGAACACTCGTATTAATCCGTTTGATTTACCACGGGTGATTGATAATGACGAAGCCGATGATGCCTTGCGAGCTAACTTGGTAACACTACATGGATTATTCCGCCTGATGCTTGGTGGTACACAAATGGGGCCGAATGGTGTTCCGCTTGGAGCATTGTCACCATCCGAAGAAGCCGATCTCGACCAAGCCCTGATTGATACCTATGCACGCGTTGGTATCACCAGCGACCCACTTACACACAACTCGCCGCCACCAACCATTTCAGACCTATACGACACCTTACTGCACATGGGTGGCAGTGGGCCGCAGCTCGCGCAACGGTTACGCAAATACACCACCGGAACCTTTGCTGGTATCTTTAGCCAACAATCGAACATCGACATTAACAACCCAATGGTAGTGTTTAACATTCGTGACCTCGAAGATGAACTTCGTCCTGTGGCTATGTATATTGTGTTGAGTCATATTTGGAACATTACTCGAACTGTCCAAAAAAAGCGTATGTTAATTGTGGATGAAGCTTGGCAGCTGATGAAGTATGATGACTCAGCCAACTTCTTGTTTAGCCTCGCCAAGCGTGCCCGTAAATATTACCTTGGGCTTACTACGATTAGTCAGGACGTTGAAGACTTTATGGGTAGCAAGATGGGTCGGGCGATTGTCGCCAACAGCTCCATGCAACTCTTACTGAAACAATCTTCGAGCGCCGTTGATGTCCTTTCGGATGTGTTTAAACTCACCGAAGAAGAAAAGAAGCGTCTGGCCAACTTCCCGATCGGGCAGGGCTTGTTCTTTGCCGGTCAAAGTCACGTGCACATTCAAATCCAAGCCAGCCCAACCGAACAACAGTTAATTACAACGAACCCGCAAGCAGCACAACAGCAACAACAAGGGCAGACACCTAGCGCTCCGCCGGCTGCCTAAGGTATACTAAGACAGAATTATGCCTGAATCGACACCCCCTATACCCGGCGACGAAAAAGAAGAGCAGGACAACCTCTACAATCCTGCTGAGCAAATCAACCAGGAAAAAATGAGTGGTGTTTCTTCTTCGGGCGAAAAACAAGAGGAAGACCTGCAATCTTTAGAAGAAGACGCCGACGAACCAATTGGTGGAAAATATGAGAAATCTGAAGGTGGAAAAAAACCGAGGAAACAACCGTTTACGTTAAGGGGTGTGTTTAAGAAAAAAGGTCCAATGGCCTTAATCGCGACGCTTTTATTTGGCGGTGGCGGTATTCTTTCGTTTATGTTTACACCTGCGTTGGGGTTAGTGAACTTCAAGGAAGTGTTAATGGGCGACCTGAACGACCAGTTGTCGGCCTATAGCCTTCGCTCCGACGCAGTGCTTCGAACCAAGATCGATCAACGAAGTAGCGGTATTTGTACTGGTGTTGTTAAAATTCGCTGTCAGTTTACAACTATGAATGCAAAGCAAATTGATCGCTTCAAAAAGGCTGGTTTTATTATTGAAGATGGCGATACACGCACAGCAGCGTTCGGACGTGAGCGCATTCTACGCATGAAAGCCCCTGATGGTACGGTTATCAATAACCCGCAAGATCTTAAAAACTTAGCTCGAACACCAGCAGGAAGAAACCTCATGCTTCGCGCCTTCAACCCAGTCTATATGGGTTTTAGCGATGCAGTTGCAAATAAAACGTTTAACCGACTTGGCCTCTCGAAGGCGAGTTGGTATGACCCAAAAAAAGGTGCTGCGGACTCGGCACGAGCAGTAATTGGAAGTGACGCAGCCCGAGCCCCTGGGCCAATTACTGACGGCAATAGACAATATATCGTCGATCCTGAATCTGGTGAACGAGTATATTCTGACGGTGAGGATGCGGATAGATTTAATACGCTCCGTGACGAAGCTAACCGGCTCAATACCGAACTCGACAACAAAGCCAATGCGGTGCCCGGTAAAGCGCTTTCGGGTGTATTAACAGGTGGGCTCAAAGGCGCAAGTATTGTTGGTGTCGTCGACAGCGGTTGTACTGTTTACAACCTTGCGAGAAGTGTAGCAGCGGCGGCAAAGGCGGCACGAGCCTTGCAGTTGGCACAGTTCTCGATGGTCTATTTAAATACAGCCGACGCAATTAAAGCCGGTACAGCGACACCCGAAGAGGTGGCCTACCTTGGTGAAAAGTTAGCTGAGGTAGACACAACGCAATTTATTATCGATGAAACTCAACAGTATACCGGAACCGAAACATCTCCTTCTGCTGTCTTTGCCTCACTAGAAGAAACGCCAAACCCAAACTATGGTAAGAGTGCCTACGATTCACCGGGTTTTAAGGTTGCGGCATATAACGAAGCGCCTCAACTCACCGCACAGTCGCTTCAATATACCATTGGTGGTGGGTTAACAGGATCATTTAGCGGCGTCACTGACGACATTGTTGCAGCAATTCCGGGCGCCACATCCCCAGCAGATATTCGAGCTACCTGTAGTGTTGTTCAGAGTTGGTGGGTGCGTATTGGAGGGCTTGCAATTGGTGCTTTAGCTGCAATTGGAACTGGTGGTATTAGCCTGGCTGTATCGGTCGGTGGCTCAATCGCGCTTGCTGCAGCTGCGCCATTCCTCGAAGCATACTTAATTGACATTATAAAAGGCCAAGTTGTTGGGCCAGACACCGATAGTGTTGATGCGGGCGATGCTCTGTTTGCAGGAACCGCCCACATTAATGGACAAATGGCACAAGCTCGAGGCATGAAACCACTTACCGATGAAGGTCTGCAAGAATACCTCGCAATCAACGAAGAAGTACAAAACGAATATATTGCAGCCGCTCGATATGAAGCAAAAGACACACCGTTCGACATCATGAATCAGTATTCTTTCCTTGGCTCGTTTGGACGAACCCTGTATCCATCGGTAACAAAAGTTGGTTCATCGGTCACACACTCTGTTTCGGCGATTCCCGAAATCTTGAGTACGTCGCTCGCATCAATTCTTCCAAATGCTTCTGCAAATTCACCATACAACGCAGACCGATTTAATCAGTGCGTTGACCCGGGTTACGAAGAGCTCGGAATCTCGGCGGATGTGTTTTGTAATGTTCGGTATGGGTTATCACAAGCTGAATTAAACCTTGACCCGGTTGCGGTAATGGAGCGTATGTATGATGCTGGTCATATTACCAACTCTGGCCTTCCTAAAAGCGACAGCTACAAAGACTTTATTGAGTATTGTGTTGAGCGCGAAGACGGCTGGGGTGAAAATGGAGTAGAGGGTTCCACAGAAGATCAGGATAAATTCATTGGAAAAATATGTATGGAGGAGAATGCACAGATTTCAGACTTCCGAGTATTTACAATGGATTCTTCAATCGTACAGGCAATGGATGAAGAGGAGCAGTCGGTCGCTTCTCAAGCATTCGATATCGTATCACCAGTGTCGGAAACGGCGAGCGTTACGAGTAAGTTTGGTCCGCGTTCTTGTGCTGGCTGCTCGAAATGGCACCAGGGGTTAGACTTGGTTTCAAACGACGGTGCTGTCTTTAGCATTATGGATGGTGAAGTAACAAACATTTCCCGTGGCGGTCTTAACAACAATGTTGTCACAATACGGCACGCCGATGGGTTAATTAGCACGTACTGGCATATGCGACTCAGCGATATCGACAGTTTTATTGCTGTTGGGGATACAGTAACCGCTGGGGAACAGATCGGTATTATGGGTAACGAAGGTCAGTCGCGGGGTGTTCACTTACACATCGAGTTAAACATCGCAAATGTGGAAAACCGTGAGGAATACGAAGAGTTGTATACTGTCAGTACCGGTGGTTATGCTGCAGGAAATCGAATTGACCCCCTTGATTTCTTTACTAAAAATGGGGTTCCTGGTTTCTAATGCGTAAAAAAATTATCTTCTTCGTTGCCGTACTGGTTGCACAAACCGTTATTTCTCCTATTCAGGTGGTTGCTCAGGTTGGCCAGGATTTTCTTAGTAACAACGAGATATTGTTTAGTGATCCGAGGGCAACACGATGTGCACCAAACGAGACACTTGCTGATAGCGACGTACAGATTACAAAAAGTGAAACACTTGATGAAATCTTTGAATATCTAACAACAACGGATATTTCAACCAATAATAACCAGCCGTTATCAGACGTACAAGCATCTGGAATTATGGGGAATATGTATGCTGAATCTGGTTTTCAAACAGATGCGATTGAAGTGACTGACCGTGAAGATAAGGGTCATGGCTTGGTTCAATGGACGTTTGGACGCTGGGATGCACTTCAAGCCTTCGCAGAAAGCAGTGATACTGATTGGACGAACCTCGATACTCAACTACGTTTCATTAAAGAAGAGTTAGAAACTACTGAAAGCGCACTCTTTGACGACGAAATATTTACCTCAACAACACAGCCAAGTGAAGCAGCGGTACAGTTTAGAATCATCTACGAGCGTGCAAACCCCGAACTAGCAAATGACTCAAAACGAACCGGTGCAGCAATTGCGGTTTTCAACCTGTATGGAAGTTCTGTCACTGCGGAGTGTATCTCGGGGAATGGTATCGTGGCTGGAAACCTCGTAGAAACAGCGGTTAATTTCGCCTTGGAAGAACCGGCTGACCTAAATGGTCAAGTGCGAAATACAAAAGAAGACGCTCGTGACACCTATCAAATAGCTAAGCCTGAGCTAAACCCAACAGTCGACTGGACTGATTGTGGAGGGTTTATTGCAACGGTTATGTTTGCAAGTAAAGTAGACCCAAACTACAAAGAGGTTGGTGTAGAAGCACAATCGGAATACGTTAAGACGAACTCAGATAAATATCTGGTAATTGAAACCCCTACATTAAACGATCTTCAACCCGGTGACATTCTTTTTACGCCTGGTCACACGATTATGTACACAGGTAAGTCTGGCTATCCTTCAGTTGATGCTTCACTTGGCGAGCGTGTACCCAGTGTTCGTGCTGCAGGCAGCGCAGAGTGGATGATTAATAATGGTGCGTTTCTTGCACGAGTAATACGGTAGGTGATTATGCAGTTTACACGAAAACGAATTATATATGGTATCGGGTTGGGAGTTGGACTGCTTGTACTCGGGTTAGTTATTAATGCGCTTAT
>Ga0066853_10000583_pt1 | contig 14102 bp, 9 predicted proteins | sample ETNtaG_28_FD_67284 | JGI IMG/M metagenome (GOLD analysis project Ga0066853, IMG submission 67284) | Marine microbial and viral communities from oxygen minimum zone, Eastern Pacific Ocean - ETNP201406SV61 | ecosystem: Environmental > Aquatic > Marine > Oceanic | place: Pacific Ocean: Eastern...
CCGCCGGCGAGGCCCTCGAAGACGGCGCCATGCTCGGCATGGAATTCTTCGTCCATGGCGCCATCGGGACACTCGGGTAGAAGAGTTTGACCAGTACCCGCCCCACACGGTCGGTCAGGAGGGGTCCCCCCTCGCCCTCCCGGGCGTCCGGCCGCCTTGAGATCCTGCTGGACTCGCCATGACCCAGACCGCCGCCGTCGAACTGGTCGACATCTGGAAGCGGTTCCCCGGTGTCGTCGCCAACGCCGGCGCCCACCTGCGGATCGACCGGGGAACCGTCCACGCCGTCCTCGGCGAGAACGGGGCGGGCAAGTCCACGTTGATGAACGTGTTGTCCGGCGTGTACCGGCCCGACGAGGGGGAGGTGCGCCTCGACGGGGTCCTGCACCGCTTCCACACCCCGGCCGATGCACTGGCGGCGGGTATCGGGATGGTCCACCAGGAGTTCCGCCTGGTCCCTTCGTTCACCGTCGCTGAGAACGTGGTCCTCGGTGCCGCCGAGCGCATCCTGCGTCGCCAGGAAGTGGAGGCCCGTGTCGACGAACTGGCCCGCCGCTTCGGCCTCGCCACCGAGCCGGACCGCCCGGTCTGGCAACTGTCGATGGGGGAGCGGCAGCGCGTCGAGATCCTCAAGGCCCTGTGGCGCGATGCCCGGATCCTCATCCTCGACGAGCCGACCGCCGTACTCACGCCCAAAGAGGCCAACGAGCTCGGTGGGGTGCTCCGACACATGGCCGACGACGGCCGTTCCGTGATCTTCATCAGCCACAAGTTGCACGAAGTCACGGGGTTCTGTGATGTGGCGACCGTGCTGCGCGGCGGTGAGACCGTCGCCGCATCGCTCCCGGTCGCCGAGACCGACGCCGCCACCCTGGCGGGCCTCATGGTGGGATCGACCTCGCTGGCCGGCGAGCGGCCCCCGGCACGGGCACCGGGCGAGGTCCGACTGGCTGTGTCCGGGCTCTGTGCCCTGGGCGACCGTGGACTCCCCGCCGTCCATGACATCAACCTGGAGGTCCGCTCCGGAGAGATCGTCGGGATCGCCGGTGTGGCGGGCAACGGGCAGCGGGAACTGGCCCAGGTCCTCGCCGGGCTGCGATCCGCCACGGACGGAACCGTGGACCTGGGTGGGAAGGACGTCACCACCGACCCGCCGCGTCGGCGCTTCGGTTCCGGACTCTGCTACATCCCCGAGGACCGCCTCGGCGTGGGCCTCGCCCCGCGACTCTCGGTCGTCGAGAACGCCGTCCTGCGCTCCTACGCACAGCACCGACGGGGACCGTTCCTCCTCGAGGCCAGCATGACCGCACACTGTCAGGACCTCGTCGACCGGTTCGGAGTCCGGACGGGCCCGCTGGGCGATCCCGTTGCCGGGCTCTCCGGGGGCAACCTGCAGCGCCTCCTCGTGGGCCGCGAACTGGGCAGCGGTCCGGGTGTCGTCGTGGCCGCCCAGCCCACGCGCGGCCTCGACGTCCAGGGGGTCAAGGCCATTCAGGACCTGCTCGTGGCCGAGCGGGACACGGGGACAGCGGTGTTGCTCATCTCCGAGGACCTCGACGAACTCCTGACGCTCTCCGACCGCCTGCTGGTCATGCACCAGGGCCGCATCCTGGCCGAGTTCGATCCGAGGAATTCGGAGCGGAGCGTCATCGGTGAGGCGATGGCGGGTCACCTTCCCGAGGAGGGGGCGGCATGAGGCGGCCGGTCCTCGTCCGGCGCGATCGACCCGTTCGTGGTGGGCAGCCCCTTGCTTTCGCCGTCGGCCTGGTCGTGGCGCTCCTCGTGGGCGCCGTCCTGCTCATGGCGGCGGGCCACGAGCCGATGCGCGTGTACCAGCGCATGTTCGAGAAGTCGCTCGGAGACTCGAATGCCTGGTCGCTCACCCTGAACCGGGCGGTGCCGCTGGGACTTGCGGGACTCGCCGTGGCCGTGGCCGGTTCGATGGGGCTCTGGAACATCGGGGCCGAGGGTCAGATCCTGGCGGGGGCCATGGGCGCCGCATGGGTTGCCCGCATCGGTGGGACATGGCCGGGCCCGATGCTCCTGACAGGGATGCTCGTGGGCGCCATCGTCGGTGGCGCCCTGCTGGCCCTGGTCCCGGCCGTGGCCAGGGCACGCATCGGCGTCAACGAGATCATCACCACGCTGATGCTCAACGAGATCGCCCTGCGCCTGCTCCAGTGGCTGATCCACGGGCCGTGGAAGGACCCCGCATCCTTCAACTTCCCGTTGACCCCGATGCTGCCCGACCAGGCACACCTGCCGATGCTGTTCGGGCGGGCGCACTACGGGGTCCTCATAGCAGGTGCGGTCATCCTGGTGTTCGGCGTCGTCGCCAGCCGCACGGCGTGGGGCTACGAGTTGCGGATCGCCGGCTCGTCTGCCGACACGGCCCGCTACGCGGGCATCTCGCTGAAGCGCAAGATCCTGACGGTTCTGCTGCTCAGCGGGGGCGTGGCCGGCCTCGCCGGAGGGGTCGAACTGTCCGGCACGGCCGACCGGCTCACAGAGGGCATCTCGAACGGTTTCGGCTATGCGGGCATCATCGTGGCCGCCCTGGCCCTGCTTCGACCGTCGGGCGTCGCAGTGGTGGCACTGCTCTTCGGTGCGGTCCAGGTCGGGGGCCAGAGCATCCAGATCATCGGGGTCCCGGCTTCGGTGTCGACGATCCTCCAGGCGTTCATCCTCTTCGGTGCCATCGGGGCCGGCGTGTTCGTCCGCTACTCGGTTCGGCTGATCCAGATGGGCGTCGACGCATCGGGCGAGGGGGAGGAGGCCGCATGACCGAGGCGTCGATGATCGGCCTGCTCGTGGCAACCGTCTCGTTCGGGGCGCTCCTCTACCTCGCAGCGCTGGGCGAGCTCATCTCGGAGAAGGCCGGGGTGCTCAACCTCGGCGTCGAGGGGATGATGGCCATGGGAGCGGTCAGCGCCTTCATGGCCGCCCACCAGACCGGCAACCCCTGGATCGGACTTGCGGTCGGCGTCCTGGCCGGAGCCCTGACGGGGTTCCTGCACGGCTGGTTCACGGTCGTGCTGGGCGCCGAACAGGTGGTTTCCGGCCTGTCGCTCACGATCCTCGGCCTGGGCTTCGCGGCGTACATGGGCAAGAACGTCGTGGGCCGTCCGCCGGGCGGCGTGCTGGCGCCGGTCGACTGGGGGCCCCTCACCGACATCCCGTGGGCAGGGCCGGTGCTGTTCGGCCAGGCGCCCTTCGTGTACCTGGCCGTGTTGGCCGGCCTGGCAACATGGTTCGTGCTGTCACGCACCCGAATCGGCCTGGCGCTGCGCGCCGCGGGCGAGTCGGCGTCCACCGCGGACGCTGCCGGACATTCCGTGGTTGGCCTGCGCCTGGGTGCCGTCGTGGTCGGGGGTGGCCTGGCCGGCGCCTCCGGTGCCTACCTGACCCTCACGCTCACCCCACAGTGGGCCGAGGGCATCACCGCCGGTCGGGGCTGGATCGCCGTTGCGCTCGTGATCTTCGGCGCCTGGCGTCCGGGCCGGGCCGCCGTGGGCGCCCTGCTCTTCGGCGGACTGCTGGCCCTCAAGACCCGTCTGCAGACCTTCGGCGTCGACTTCTCGCCGATCCTGCTGTCGATGCTGCCCTACGTCTTCACCATCACCGTGCTGATCGCCATCTCGGTCCGCTCGAGGAACCGCCCGTCTCCGGCGCCCGCCGCCCTCGGTACCACCTACCGTCGCGAGGAGCGCTAGCGCTCGACGCCGGTGAGGAGGACGACGGCTGGTTCGTCGGCGTCGATCGTGTGGTCTCGGCGGGTAGCCAGCAGGCCCGCCACACCTGCGGTGCCGGTCGGGTCGGCGGGCACGTCGGTGTGTGCATGAACCAGTCGGTGGGCCTCCGCTATGTCGGCCTCGGTCGCCACGACGGGAGCGGTCTCGTCCTCGAGCATCGTGGCGACGAGGGGCTGCCAGTCGTAGACGACGTCGTCGAGGATCCCGGTGGCCAGCGAGGACGGGTCGTGCCACGGCCACATGTGGGAGTCGTCGAACGGGTCGTCGGAGTCGACGGCGAGTGCGAATGCCCGAGCCAGGGGAGCGCAGCCTTCTGTCTGGACTGCGTGGAACCTGGGCCGGGCGGGCAGCACGTCGAGGTCGGTGGCGTCGGCGAGGGCCTGGATGCAACTGCTGGCCAGCGCCCCACCGCCCACCTGCACGACCAACTGCGATTCGTCGACGCCTGCTTCGGCCAGTTGCTCCGCCAACTCGAGGCCGAGTGTGCGGCCTCCGTCGAGCGTGAGCAGGTTGTCGGTGCCCTGACAGGTGAACGCCACAGCACCGTCGGCCACCAACTCGCGGACCCGCAGCACGCACGGGTCGCCGACCTCGTCCTCGCGGCGCTCGCAGACCCGGATGTCTGCGCCGAGGTCGGCGAGGCGATCGACGACGGCCGGGTCGGCCCAGACCGGGACGTGCACCGCCAACGGCCGTCCGGCTGCCAGGGCGATGACCGCTGCACCGAGTGCAGCGTTGCCGCACGAGGCGATGGCAAGCGGCGTTTCTGCGGGGACTCCCTGGACCTCGAGGTGGAGGGCCAGTCCGAACAGGTGGCGGGCCTTGTGGGTGCCCGACACGTTTCCGGTCTCGTCCTTGGCCCAGAGCCCGCCACGCTGGCCGAAGGCGGCCGCCAACTCCGACACGGGCAGGAGGGGCGTGGTGCGAAAGCCCGTGCCGTCCACCTCGGCCACGGCGTCGTCGAGGCGCCGGACCATGTCGACGTAGGCGCTGTCTGTGAGGGCGGCGGCGAGGGCGGCGTGGTGCGCCCAGAGCAGGTGGCGGAACCGGACGAACGGGTTGGGGTCGTCGCCGTGGGGCGTGTCGGGACCCGGCCAGGCGGAACCGGGCGGTGTGCCCAGCAAACCGGCCGGATGGGAGGGGGTCACGACCCGGAACGTACCCCGGTGCGGGCGTTGAACTCGTCGATCATGGCGTCCCAGACGGGTGCCATCCCCTGGATGCCCTGCCAGAAGCCCTGGTCGCGGCGGACCTCGAAGTCGTCGAGCTCGACACCCCGCTGTTCGACCCAGGTGAAGTAGCCCAGGTTGAAGATGCGGTTGCGTCCGGCCTCGTCGAGCATCTCGACATGGGAGGTGTCGGCACCGACCAGGTGCTCGTCGACGGCTGCCGCCGCCTCATCGGATCCGAAGCCCGTGGCGTAGCGGCCGGCAGCCATCGCCTCGCGCTCGCTGCCGTACATCTCGGCGCCGTCGGTGGCGACCGTGACCAGGGCATCGTCGGGGCCGAGGTCCAACTCCCTGGCGGTCTTGATGCATGCCAGTACGTTGCAGATGCTGGAGAGGCCGAAGTCGCCGAGCGTGGCGACGACGGCCTCGTCGACATCTCGATCGCCGGTGAGGTACGAACGGCCTTCGTCGGTGTTGAACACCATTCCGAGCTCGTCGCAGGCCCGGTCGCTGACAGCCACGACACCGTCCATGTTCGTGACGTTGTGGATCAGCGAGATGTGCTTGTCTCCGATGCCCTGGATGTTGTGCTCGCCGAAGCCGTTGTAGAGCATCGTCGGGCACTCGAGGGCCTCTACGCCGACGATTCGGGCACCGTGGTCGGACTTGAGCCGTTCACCGGCGGCAAGGGTGCCCCCCGACCCGGTGGCCGCCACGAAGGCCGCCAGGCGCAGGCCCGGGTTGGCCTCACGGTGGTGGAGGTAGAGGCTCTCTAGCGCACGGCCGGTCACCTCGTGGTGGCCGACGTGGTTGGCGAACTCGGTGAACTGGTTGAGGATGAAGTTGGCCGGGTCCTGCGACAGGTCGTCGCAGGTGTCGTAGATCTCCTTGACGTTGCTCTCGGAGCCCGGCGTGCGGATGATGTCGTCGGGGTTGGCGATCCAGGCCTCGAGCCATTCGAAGCGTTCGCGGCTCATGTTCTCGGGCAGCACGGCGACGCCACGGCAGCCCATGAGGGTCGAGATGGCCACCCCGCCCCGGGCGTAGTTTCCGGTCGAGGGCCAGATGGCACGGTGCTCGGTCGGGTCGTACTGGCCGGTCACCACCCGGGGCACGAGGCAGGCGTAGGCGGCCAGTACCTTGTGGGCACCGATCATCGGGAAGCGGTTGCCGAAGGCCACGATGATCGGGCTGTCGACGCCGGTGAGTTCTGCGGGAAGGACGACGTGCTCCGGCAGGTTGGTTCGGCCCCCGTCGAGGTCGTTGTACCAGTGGACCCGGAACAGGTTGCGGGGGTCGGCGGCGTTGCGGTCGACCCCGGCCAGGGAGGCGGTGACGTCGTCGGGGATGGTCGACGGGTCGGCCAGCTGGGCGAACGTGGGAAGCACGATGGCCTGTTCGCGGCAGCGGTCGACGCTGCGCCGATAGGACTGCTGGTCGACGATCCCGGTCAGGAGTCCGAATCGGCTGGCGTCGAAGGAACCGGTGTCTGTCATGCGCCGCAGGCTATCCCGCTGTTGTAATAGGGATTGACAAAAAGTTGAAGTGGGGTGACGCGGATTCCGACCAGCGGGATGCGAGCATGGGGGCATGTCCAGGCGGATTCTCCAGATCGGTATCACCGCGATCCTCGTCGTCCTCGGCATCTTGGTAGCGGCACGCTCGGCCGAGCCCTCGGTGCGACCGGTGCTGTGGCCGCCCCGCACCACCGTCGTCGAGGTTCGCAATGCGGCGCTTCCCGATCCGGTTGAGACGACCACCTCGAGTACCTCGACGACCACGAGTACGACCACCAGCGAGCCGCCCGCCACGACGACTACGAGTACGACCACCAGCGAGCCGCCCACCACGACCACCACTGAGCCCCCGCCCGACGAGCCTGTCGTCGACGAGTTGGCGGTGTTGGCAGGCCAGTACGGGTGGTTGGAGCAGGGCGACCGGGTGCGCGACCTTCAGGCGTTGCTGGGCCTTTCCGCCGATGGCGTCTACGGCGGTGCCACCCGCGCCGCCCACCTGGCCGAGGTGCAGGAGCGGGGCCTCGCCGCCGACGGCATTCCATCCGTACCCACCACGACCACGACCACGACCACGACCACGACGACCGAGGTGCCCATCGACGAGGAGGCGGTGCTCCTGTCCTCCTATGGCTGGAACGAGCGTGGTGCGGGGGTCAGGGTGCTCCAGCGGGTCCTCGGGGTCAGCGCCGACGGTCACTACGGGCCGACAACGCGGGCCGCCCACCTGGCCGAGGTGCAGGAGCGGGGCCTCGCCGCCGACGGCATTCCACCCGTACCCACCACGACCGTCGCCCCGACCACGACCGTCGTTCCGACCACGACCGTCGCCCCGACCACGACCGTGCCGTCGACGACAGTGCCCGAGACGCCCGTAGATGGGTCGACCGACACGACCACGACGACCGTTGCCGCGACCACGACGACCGTGGCCCCGACCACGACGACTGCCCCGTCGGTCTTCGGGGGGATGGGGGCCGAGATCGTGGCGCAACTGCTGGGCCAGCCCTGCATCGCCGACGGCGACCTGTCCGACTGCCCGCCCAACGTCGTCGACCTGGTCTCCGGACTGACCGGGGGATCGTAGGCACCCACCGGTTGGGTATCGAACATATGTTCGATACGGTTCTGCTGTGGAGTGGGACCGCCGTTCGTTGTCCGACTTGTCCCGGAGGGAGATGCCGTGGCGCGAGATCGAGCGCCGCCTGGCCGACCGGCCCGGAAAACCCCTGTCCGACCCGCCAGCACCCCCGCCCCACGCCCCACCGTCCCGTCGGATCGAAGGATCCGTCCCCTACGCCGAACTGCACTGCCACTCAGGCTTCAGCTTCCTCGATGGGGCCTCCGACCCGGCCGAACTGGTGGCCGAGGCGGCCCGGCTGGGCCTGACCGCCCTCGCCCTAACCGACCACGACGGTTTCTACGGCGTGGTCCGCTTCGCCGAGGCGGCCCGCGACCACGGCCTCCCCACCGTGTTCGGCGCCGAACTCTCGCTCGGGGCCGGGCCGCGGACCGGTACCCCCGACCCGGCGGCCGAGCACCTCCTCGTGCTGGCCGACGGCCCGACCGGCTACGCCCGCCTGGGGGCCGCCATAACCGAGGCCCAGATGGCCGGCCGCAAGGGCGCCCCCCGGCTCTCCCTCGACCGCCTCACGGAACTGGCCGGAACGGGCACCGGTGGAACCGCCGATTGGGTGGTCCTCACGGGCTGTCGCAAGGGAGCGGTGCCGGCCACCCTCGAGGCAGACGGTCCGGCCGTCGCCGCCCGCCGGCTCCACGACCTGGTCGACCGGTTCGGCAGCGACCGGGTGTTCGTCGAACTCTGGGACCACGGCCACCCCCTCGACGTCGAGCGCAACGACGCCCTCGCCCGCCTGGCCGTGGCCGCCGACCTCGACGTGGTCGCCACCAACAACGTCCACTACCACCGGCCCTCCCGTCGCCGCCTCGCCACGGTGTTGGCCGCCGTGCGGGCCCGCCGCCCGTTGGTGGACCTCGACGGGTGGCTCCCGGCCGCCGGGTCGGCCCACCTCCGGTCGGGTGCCGAACAGGCCCGCCGTTTCACCCGCTGGCCGGGCGCCGTCGAGATCGCCGCCGAACTGGGCCGCCGCTGCACCTTCGACCTGCGCCTCGTGGCCCCCGACCTCCCGCCCTTCCCATGCCCCGACGGGCTCGACGAGATGGCCCACCTGCGCCGCCTGACCGAGGCCGGAGCCGTCGGCCGCTATGGGAACCGGGCATCCGAGCGGGTCCCCGGGGCCTGGGCCCAGATCGACCGTGAGCTGTCGGTCATCGGACAGTTGGGATACTCCGGCTACTTCCTCGTCGTCTGGGACCTGGTCGAGTTCTGCCGCCGCTCCGACATCTACTGCCAGGGGCGGGGGTCGGCCGCCAACTCCGCCGTCTGCTACGCCCTCGGCATCACCAACGTCGACGCCGTGGGCCTCGACCTGCTGTTCGAACGCTTCCTCTCCCCGGCCCGGGAGGGTCCGCCCGACATCGACATCGACATCGAGAGCGGCCGCCGCGAAGAGGTCATCCAGTACGTCTACGAGCGCCACGGGCGTCGCCACGCCGCCCAGGTTGCCAACGTCATCAGCTACCGGCGGCGCTCGGCGGTGCGCGATGTCGCCCTGGCCCTCGGCTACGCCCCCGGCCAACAGGACGCCTTCGCCAAGGCGGTCGGACGGCGCCTCCCCGGAGAGGCGGATCCGGGATCAGGGCAGGAGAGAGCCTCCGTCGTGCCCGCCGAGGTGCAGGAGCTGGCCGCCGAGCTGGCCGATGCCCCCCGCCACCTCGGCGTCCACTCCGGCGGCATGGTCATCTGCGACCGTCCCCTCGGCGAGGTCTGCCCGATCGAGTGGGCCACCCGGACCGACCGCAGCGTCCTGCAGTGGGACAAGGACGACTGTGCAGCGGCGGGCCTCGTCAAGTTCGACCTGCTGGGGCTCGGCATGCTCAGTGCCCTCCACGGCACAGTCGACCTGGTCGCCGCCCACCACGGCGTCACCGTCGACCTGGCGCTTCTGCCCCAGGAGGACGCCGTCTACGACATGATCTGCGCCGCCGACACCATCGGCGTGTTCCAGATCGAGAGCCGTGCCCAGATGGCCACCCTGCCCCGGTTGCGGCCCCGCTGCTTCTACGACCTGGTGGTCGAGGTGGCCCTCATCCGCCCGGGCCCCATCCAGGGCGGCTCGGTCCACCCCTACATCCGTCGCCGCAACGGTCGGGAACCGGTCACATATCCGCACCCGCTGTGCGAGAACGCCCTTGCCAAGACCCTCGGCATCCCGCTGTTCCAGGAGCAACTCATGCAACTGGCCATCGACGTGGCCGGGTTCTGCCCCGTCGAGGCCGACCGGCTGCGGCAGGCCATGGCCGCCAAGCGCAGCCACGGACGCATGGCGGTCCTGCACGACCGCTTCACCGCCGGGGCGGCCGAACGGGGGGTGCCGTCCGGCGTGATCGAGCGGCTCTGGGACAAGTTGGCCGCCTTCGCCGACTACGGCTTCCCCGAGAGCCACTCGGTGTCGTTCGCCTACCTGGTGTACGCCAGTTCCTGGCTCAAGCACCACTACCCGGCGGCGTTCTGCGCTGGGCTGCTCAACGCCCAGCCCATGGGCTTCTACGCCCCGCACACCCTCGCCCAGGACGCCCGCCGCCATGGAGTCGAGGTACGCACCCCCGACCTGAACCGCTCGGTGGCCGGCGCCACCCTCGAGGGCCCGACCGACGCCCCGGCCGTGCGCATGGGCATCGGATCGGTGCGCGGGGTCGGTGGCGACCTGGCCGAGGCCATAGCCGACGGGCGCCCCTGGCGATCGATCGAGGACCTCCGACGACGGGTCGGCCCCGACCGGGCGGTGCTCGAGGCGCTCGCCACCGCCGGGGCGTTCGGCTGCCTCGGCCCCGACCGTCGCCGAGCCCTGTGGTCGGCCGGGGCCCTCGCCGCCACCGGCGTCGACCGGCTCCCGGGTGTCGTCACCGGCGTCGATGCCCCGCCGCTCCCGCCGTTGACGGCTCCCGAGACGGCACGGGCCGACCTGTGGGCCACCGGCGTGTCACCCGACGGGCATCCCACCCGCTTCGTCCGCAGCGAACTCGAGGCCGCCGGGGTGGTGACGGCCGACGGCCTGCGCATCGTGGCCGACGGGGCCAGGGTGTGGGTGGCGGGGGTGGTCACCCACCGTCAGCGACCGGCAACCGCCGGCGGGGTCACGTTTCTAAACCTCGAGGACGAGACGGGCCTCGTCAACGTAGTGGTGTCGCCCGGCTGCTGGATCCACCACCGGGAGGTGGCCGCCGGGGCGCCGGCCCTGCTGGTCCGGGGGCGGGTCGAGTCGGCCGAGGGGGCGGTCAACGTGGTCGCCGAGCGGCTCGAACCGCTGGTCCTGGCCTCGCCGGTCCGCTCCCGCGACTTCCGGTGAAACACCGCACCTGCCAAAAGCGCCATCTGATGGCCGATGGTCAAGCACACTGGGGCCATGCCCTCGAGCCGACGTGCCCCTGCAGGCCTCCAGCGCCTCCGGTCCGGTCGGGCCGACGCCGTACAACGGCTCGCGGCGCTTCTGATCGGGGTACTGTTCGCCACGCTCGGGGGGCTCGTCCTGGCCGCCGCCGAGGGGACGCTGCGCGAACTACCCGGCCTGCTGCTGCTGGTCCCGGGTGCGGTGGCGTTGCGCGGCAACGTCTTCGGCGCCATGGGAAGCCGCCTCGGCACGGCCGCACATGCGGGAACGTTTCGCCTCAACTTCCGGCCGGACGGGGTCGTCGGCGGCAACCTCCTGGCTGCCGGGGCTCTATCCCTGGCCTTCAGCATGGTCCTGGCGGTCCTGGCCAAGGGCACCGCCACCGTGTTCGGACTCACCGCATCGATGACCCTGGCCGACTTCCTCGTGGTGTCGACCCTGGGTGGGTTGATCGCATCGGCCGCCGTCGGGATGGTGACCGTCGTGATGGTGGTCGGATCGGTCCGGTTCGGATGGGACCTCGACAACGTGACCGCACCGCTGGTGACCACCATCGGCGACCTGCTCACGGTGCCGGCGCTCGTGATCGCAGCGGCGGCAGCCGGCCATGGCGTGTCCTCATCGGCATTGGCCGTCGCCCTGGTAGGTGGCTCGTCGGTCGTGCTGGTCACTGCATGGCGCGCACCGATCGAGGAGGTCGGACGCATCGTCCGCCAGTCGGTGCCGGTCCTCGTGGTGGCCGTCGTGCTCGACCTCCTGGCGGGGATCATGATCGAGCGCCGCCTCGACGACCTGCTCGGTGCCGAGGCTGTCCTGATCCTCCTGCCGGCCTTCCTCGGCGGGGCGGGGGCACTGGGCGGCATACTCTGCAGCCGCCTCTCGACCCAGTTCCACCTCGGACTCGACGACGCGACACCGCTACCGAGCCGTGCCAGCGGACGCGATATCCGGTCGGTCGTGCTGCTGGCCCTTCCCGTGTTCGCCCTCGGTGCCGTGGCAGCCCATGTGGCGGCGGCGCTCACCGACCAGACAGGACCTGCCCTCGGCCAGATGCTGATGGTGGCGCTCCTCGCCGGCGGCCTGGCAGCCGTGTTCGTGGTGTTGGTCGCCTACTACTCGACCATGGCGTCGTTCCGGTTCGGCCTCGATCCGGACACCTACGGGATTCCCCTCGTGACGTCATCACTCGACCTGGTGGGGGCCTTCACGCTGGTCTTCGCCATGGTCACCGTGGGGGTGGCGTGATGGTGCACGTTTCCCACCGTTGTTCCTTCTGCCGGCATCCCGCCGGACCTACCATTGCCCCCGACATCGAGTGAGGAACTGATGGACGACAAACCCCGCAACCTGCGGGCCATGCTGGCCGAGGCCAAGGACACCTCGGAGCTGATGGTGGACCTGGCCTACGCCTCGGTCTACTTCGGTGACCCCGACATGGCCGAGGAGGTCGACGAGCTCGAAGAGCAGATGAGCGAACTGGTCCACGACATGCGGGCGGTGTGCGTGCTCGCCGCCCGGAGCCCACGGGAGGCCGAGGGGATGTCGTCGGTGCTTCAGGTGGTGTCCGCCATCGAACGCATGGCCAACGACGCCGTGGACATCGCCCGGATCGTCACACACCGGCTGGGCATTCCGGCACAGCTCGTGGCCGACCTCTCCGACGCCGAGGAGGTGTCGCACCGGGTGCTCGTGAGCGAGGGCTCGCACATGGCGCACCGTCCGTTGTCGGCCCTCGAGCTTCCGGTCCAGGCCGGGATGCGGGTGATGTCGATCCGTCGGGGCCGTGACTGGGACACCGACGTGGGTGGCGACACGGTCCTCGTCCCCGACGACGTGCTGTTCCTGCGCGGGTCGCCGGAGGGCATCAACAGGTTGCGCGAGCTCGCCGCCGCACCGGTCTGGGAGCCACCCCACGCCGATGATGTAGCTGCGGTCACCGACCTCGACCGGGCGGTGGACGTCCTGGTCGAGATGAAGAACCTCTCCGAGACCGCCGTGGGCCTCGCCTACAGCGCCCTTGTCTTCGGCGACCGGGGTCTCGCCTCCGAGGTTCGCCACCTCGAGGACCGACTCGACGAGATGAAGGACCACCTCGAACTGTGGGTCCTGCGGTCGGCCGGCGCAGATCTGGAACCATCTGCGCTACGCGGGCTCCTGCACCTCGCCGAGGCCGCAGAGGACATCGGGGACCAGGCACAGATGATGGTCTGGATCGTCGAAAAGGACGAGGAGCTGCATCCGATCCTCGGCATCGCCCTGGGCGAGGCCGACGAGGTCGTGGTGCGCTACCCGGTGGCCGAGGGGTCGCCGACCGACGGCTCGTCGCTTTCCGACCTGGGCATGAACATCGAGCCGGGTTTCTCGGTGCTCGCCATCCGGCGGGGTGGCCGTTACGTGTACCGGCCGCGGGGCGGTGTGCGGCTGGCTGCCGGCGACGAACTCATCGCCAGCGGCCCCGACGAAGGGCGGCCGCTGTTGGCCCGCATGTGCGGCTGGGACCTCGTCGAGGACGAGGACGGCGACGACGAACTGGTCCCCGCCGGAACCGGTTCTGCGAGTGCCTGACTCCGACTAGTCGGCGGACTCCTCCTGGGGTGCCGACGGGACCGTCACGGGCGTTGCACCGCCGTCGCCGCGGAACAGTTCGGCGATGGCGCCGAGCGAGCCCAGCGTCGCCGAGAGGTCGGTCGGCAGGAAGATCTTGGTGGCACTGCCGTCGGCGACCACTCCGAGTGCCTCGAGGTACTTGATGGCCAGCAGGTCGGGCGTCGGGTTGCCGTCGTGGATGGCCTGGTACACGCTGCGAACGGCCTCGGCCTCGCCCAGGGCGACCGTCTCCTCGCGGAACCGGTCGGCATCGGCGACTTCCCGGATGGCCTGGGCCTCGCCCTCGGCATGGAGGACCGCCTCCTGCTTGACACCCTCTGCGTGGAGGATCCGGGACTGCTTCTCTCCCTCGGCCCGGGCGATGGCCGCCTCGCGGTCGCCGTCGGCCTCGAGCACCACGGCTCGACGGGTTCGCTCGGCCTTCATCTGCTCGTGCATGGCGTCCATGACATCGGTGGGCGGGTCGATGCGCTGGATCTCGACACGGACGACGCGTACGCCCCACTTGTCGGTGGCGTCGTCGAGCACCTGTCGCAACTGGACGTTGACGGTGTCGCGGGAGGTGAGCGCCGCGTCGAGGCTCATGTC
>Ga0066853_10000588_pt1 | contig 14065 bp, 15 predicted proteins | sample ETNtaG_28_FD_67284 | JGI IMG/M metagenome (GOLD analysis project Ga0066853, IMG submission 67284) | Marine microbial and viral communities from oxygen minimum zone, Eastern Pacific Ocean - ETNP201406SV61 | ecosystem: Environmental > Aquatic > Marine > Oceanic | place: Pacific Ocean: Eastern...
CTCTCCTCTGGCGGCGTCTGCATCCCATCCCCTCTTCTGGCTCTCACCAATGTCTCACTGCTTGAACTCCTTGCTTCGAGAGACTCGCTGCCGAAGTTCTGCTGCAGTGGATTCGTATTGCTCATTACTGGGGTTGATTATGCCGATGACCTGGTCAAGGTATGTATTCAGGGCGATATTGATCGCCGCTTCTGTGGAAGTACCCTCCATCTGGTGAAGGTGCGCTAATTTGAATTGCTGAGAAGTACCTAGTTCAACCGTGATGCACTTCATCGACTCATGCGTGGGCTGAGTCTCGAACAAGGAACGCAACGCTCTCCTGATGACATCGCTGCGACTCCTCATCCCTTGGGTTCCAACATGTTCGTCTAACAGGGATAATTCATCGTCGGGGATTCGTACGCTCACAAGGTTGCTCGGGCCGCTCATGGTGCTTCATCTCCTCGGGGGTGAAGTGAGCAGACACTGTACACCCTATAAAGTGTATGGCGTTTGATAGACAATGTGTAATCACCTGTATTACACCGCAGTACGCATCTTCCGTATCAATTTTGTGTGTTGACCCCTCCCTCGGGACACATGAAGGCCAGAAGCGGGGAGGACTTACCTTGGCAATATTTGGATGGAATAATCACCCCCCCTAGTGCCAGTGAGGTCCTCAAGTGCTTGTTGCAAAATGGAGAGTGCACCACACAGAGTATTGTTGAGCTGACTGGATTGATCAAAGGAGAGGTGCATTCGGGCTTACGAAAACTCAGATGGAGAGGGTGGGTCTCTTCGGTTGAATCAGTTAGCACCCGTCCAGGCAGGCCACCTCATCTCTGGGCTCTGTCCATCAGTGAGGAGGAAATGATACAGACTCTGTTACATGAATTGTCTACGGAAACTCACATACTGGCTGATGCTATCAGAAGAATCGAGAGAATAGGACGCTGAAATACCGCTTCACTATTCTTTATTATTGCTCATCAGCAACTATTCATGAGTAGGTTTGAGACATGTTCAAAAGGGTGTCTGAGGTCGCCGGTTCACTCGGCAATGTCGAAGATAAGGTGTTTTCATGAGCCTGATTGATGAAGTGTATGAGAGTGTAATTGCAAGAGATCCAGACCAGCCTGAATTTCACCAAGCAGTGAAAGAGGTTCTTGATAGTCTTGCCCCGGTTCTTGAGAAACACCCTGAATTTGCTGATGCCAATATTCTTGGCCGAATAGTCGAGCCTGAGAGAGTCATCCAATTCAGAGTACCATGGGTCGATGACGACGGCAAGGTTCAGGTTAATCGAGGTTTCAGAATACAGATGAACAGTGCAATCGGGCCATACAAAGGAGGTCTGAGGTTTCATCCCAGTGTCAACCTTTCAATTCTCAAATTCTTGGCTTTTGAGCAGGTGTTCAAGAATAGTTTGACAACTCTGCCAATGGGTGGAGGCAAAGGTGGCTCTGATTTTGACCCTAAGGGTAAGTCTGATGGTGAAGTCATGCGTTTCTGTCAATCATTCATGGGTGAGTTGTGGCGGCATGTTGGAGCTGATGTCGACGTACCTGCTGGAGATATTGGAGTAGGTGGACGAGAAATCGGTTATCTGTATGGAATGTACAGGAAGAATGCCAATGAGTTCACGGGGGTATTGACCGGAAAGGGAAGAACATGGGGAGGCTCATTGGTTCGTCCTGAAGCCACAGGTTATGGCCAGGTATACTTCGCTCGTGAAATGCTCAAGACCAAGGGCGACAGTTTGGAGGGTAAGATATGTCTAGTCAGTGGCAGTGGAAATGTGGCACAGTTCGCAACTGAGAAGGCAACTCAACTTGGAGGCAAGGTGGTGACCATGTCTGATAGTAGTGGCTTCATCCATGACCCTTCAGGGATAGATGCAGAAAAACTGGCATGGGTGATGGATCTGAAGAACAACCGTCGAGGAAGAATCAGTGAGTACGCCGAAAATTTTGAGGGCGTTTCATTCACTCCAGTTGATCGTTCATTAGGCCATAATCCTCTGTGGTTGGTTGACGCAGATGTTGTATTGCCCGCAGCAACACAGAATGAAATCAATGCTACTGATGCAGATAATCTGCTGGGGAATGGAATATTTGTGGTCTGTGAAGGTAGTAACATGCCCAGCACGCCTGAAGCGATTGAAAGATTCCTCAAAGCAGGAATCCTCTATGCTCCGGGTAAAGCCAGCAATGCTGGAGGAGTCGCAACCAGTGGACTTGAGATGTCTCAGAACAGCATTCGGTTGTCATGGACACGTGATGAGGTAGATGCAAGACTCGATGGTATCATGTGTGCTATTCACGAGGCCTGTGCAAGTACTGCAGCAGAGTATGGTGAACCTGGAAATTACATGCTAGGTGCTAATATTGCAGGATTCCTCAAAGTTGCGGATTCGATGTTGGCTCAAGGTGTCATTTGAGATTCATTCGTTTCATGCTCCAACAACCATCTCTTTGTTTCCGTTCCTCCATGTCCGGAATAATTGCCAATTACTCCGTCGGATTTTATGACGCGATGGCAGGGGATGATGATGGAGATTGGATTTTCTGCCATCGCAGAACCAACGGCTCTGGCTGCTCCTTCATGCCCAGCCTTTTCTGCTAGATCTCGATATGAAATTCTCTCGCCAAATATTGTCGTCCGGCTTGTGATCCATATGTTCTTCTGGAATTCTGTACCTTCAATATCCAGTTTCACCTCTTTCATCTCTTCACCATCGAGGTATGCTGATATCCATGCTGAAGTTGCTTCCAGAGAAATCCGTTGTAACATTGTTGGAGCGCCTCGAAAGGCCATCAGCCTCTTCCATTTCTTGATTTCATCAGCAGATTGGAAACTCAGTTCTTTCAATCCTTTTTCTGAGACTCTCGCAAGAAGTGTTCCGCATGGCATCTCGATCAATGAATAGGAATCATTCACCATCCGTACTACCTTCCTCAGCATCCTCCTCCATACCGACAATCTCGTAGTTGGAGGGGAAGATGGCAATGATGACGCCCGCTATCAAACAGAACAAACCCCAGCCAAATGATTGTTGTACGACAAATAATTCCAGTGCGATTGCACATAGGGTCAATCCTCCAAGATTGGATATCCAGACCATTGATTTGAATGTGGACAGCCCCACTCCTTTGGTATTAGGTCCTCTCTTTGTACCGAATTCTCCACCGAATCTAAGTGCTTCTTCCTTTTTTGTCATGAAATCACCTATCGAGCATGACAATAGCATCAGTTGGGCAAGCTAGAACACACAATCTACATCCTGTACAGGGATCTCGAATAATCTTGGCCTTCTTGTTTACATCGACATCCATCACCGGGCTGGCTAGAGGTTTAGCATACAATTCAATGGCATCATCATCACAGACGATGCTACAATGATCGCATCCTATACAGAGGCCTTCTTTGACAAAAGCCACTGCCTTCTCCTCCTCTCCTTTGAGCGACTCTTTCCTGTCTTTATGCAGTTCATCGAGTGCTTTGCGGATTCGAACTTGCTCCGCCTTGCGGCGTGGCCCCAACTCATCCACAGAAGTCATTGCGTAGCCCCAAGCGCTGATTCGCTTCAATCCTTCTCAGGACCTGACCTGCATTTCACGACCCATGGCCAGCATCGATAATTCAGCAACCAATGCATGCCAACCTTCTGCATCGTCGGTCAACCATCTTGGCATCTGGTCTCGGCGCTGGAATCTTGCACTTGGAGAATTCAAATTATCAATATCCGATTTTTTTGAGTTGATACGATAAAACCAAGATACTGCTTCTCCGTCGATCAGATAGACCACTGGTTCGATAGGGCCCTCATCATTGAATTGAGTAGGAACGCCTTCTTGGATGAGGAAGTTCTCATTCGCTTTTCGCCCTTTGCCATAACTCAATCTCTTCATTTTCCGATTTGATAATTCCAGCAATTCATCCCCTGACCTGATGGTAAGGATTCCTAAACCATAGGTTCCTCTGTCATTTTTGATGAAGACTACTGGCTCACGTTCAATTCCATATTTCTCATATCGGTCTCTTATTTTGTCGATGAAATAATCGACTTCTGCCGCCAGTTTGATTCGACATTCATCCTCATCCAGACATTTGTCTTCACTGACGAACCATTCAGTAGTTAGTCGCCAAGGGTCAATGCCGATGATTTCACAGACTTCATCAACATATTCCCTGAGCATAGCATAGTGTTCTGACTTGCGTCTTCTGTGCCAACCCATTTCGACAGGGGGGGTTATCTGCTGATTTTCAAGACCTGGTGCGATTCCATCTGTCAAGTCATTGTTGAGTAGAATCAGGCACGGTTTCTCGCCATTGATGATGAGCGAGTCGCCCTCCACAACCACATTTACCAATTCAAGTGGCCCCGTGATTCCATCGAGTGAGCCATGACCTTCTAATTCGGGAGACCCGACAGTCACTCTAAAACCACCAAGTTCAATCAATCTAGCAATCACTCTGACATTCTCTACATAGGCTTGGTTTCGAGTATGTGATTCTGGATAGAGATGAACCCATTCACAGTTCCTGTGTTGACGAAGAATGTGTTCTTTCAGTAATTGGCTGATTCGGGGTTCTTCTTCTTCTGAGATATTATTGAAGCCGGCCGGAAAGTGATTTGCATCAACTACACATGCTTTCCAACCCGAATCTCGGATGTCTACGCTTCCATATATGGGAATTGGAATTTCTGCACGTTTTCGAGCGAACCATTCTTTCAAAGTGTCTCGTTTTTCTTCTAACAGGTGTCTGTTTTCTTCCAAGAATGTCAATTTCCCACCTCAAAGTATCTCGTCGATCAACCCTTCGACGCTCATCTTGTTTCGTTCTAGCCCTCGGTTGATGATGTGCATTGATTCAAAGAGCCCTAGTCCTAGAGCAATCTCTTTTTGTTCCTGTAGGCCTTTGGCTAATGAAGGATATCTTTTCATCAGTTCATTAGCGCGAGGCATCATCTGTTCAAGGAAATCATCCAACATCTTCGGTGCGGTTGCTCGGCCAGCAGGAAGTTTGGGTCTCATCACCACCTCCTCAGGCAGTGGACTCAGTTTTGCAGCCTTGCGTAAAGCCTGTTTTTCTTGACCCCATGTACCATTCTTGGGCAAGCGTTCGTTCATTGGCAGATGAATGGAGGCTTCTACATGATCAGAGCCGAGAAATGGCACTCTGACTTCAAGCCCATGGGCCATTGAATGTCGGTCCACCAATCGTAATTGGAAATTGCTCAATTGACCGTGATCGAGCTCGAACTGGAGGCTTGATTGTAATGAATCAAAATTGTTCAAGTCATGTTCAATCCCCATTTTGTTCAGTCTTCTGTTGATTAGATTCTGATGTTTTTCAAGATTACGATATCGTGGATATCCGGCATGCAGTTCATCGGCACCTTGTCCACACAACCCGACAGACACCTCTTTTGCCATGGTTTGGAATAGTGGTTGAAAAAACATGACAGTCACATCGAGGTCCTCTCCATGCCAACACATGTCAGGAACGGCCGAATGAAAGGAATCTGGTTCGAGAATCCTTTGATGATGAACCAGATCCAACTCACTGGTGACCAGTTCAGCAGCCTGCCAGTCGGGATTGTCTTCATCTTCAGCCACAGTCCAACACTCGGGCACCGGTTGTTCTGCTAACTCTGCTGCTTGGTGTCCAAGAGCAGCGACTAATGCCGAATCCAATCCTCCAGAAAGAACTACACCTACTGGGACATCTGACATCAGACGGTCGGCGATGGATTTGGTCAGGGAATCAAGCAATCCTTGCGGGTCATTCCAGTTCTCATCCGGCGTCAATCTCCAGTGCTTGTATCTTTGGCGTTCAAGCAGTACTGCTCTACCTTCATCGAGGCCCCAGACTTCGTAGGTGCCTGGCGATACTTGTTCAACATCTTTGAACAAGGTTGAATCATCTAGAGGATATTCATAGGCAATACGTGTTTTCATCGCCTCGATATCCATTGCCGGCACATGTTCCTCATGCGCCCTGAATGCCTTTGCTTCTGAGGCTACCAATAGAGTGCCATCCACAATCGTTCGAAGCAGAGGTTTGACCCCAAGAGGGTCGCGAGCCAAGGTCAATTCCTTGCGAATTGGATCCCATAGGGAGATGGCGAAGATTCCATCCAGTCTTGATACCCAATCAGGGACCCTTGAATGCAGGGCAAGTATGGATTCAGAATCACCCTTTGTTCTCCACCTGAAATCTTGGATTGAAGACCGTATATGCTGATGATTGTATATCTCTCCATTGACGACGAGCACACATCCTTCATCTGATACCATTGGTTGCTTTGAACCTTCGATATCCACTATTGCTAATCGCGCATGACCGAACCCACAATCATCATCAGTCCAGATTCCTTTTCCATCAGGCCCACGATGGCCTAGAAGCCCAACCATTCCTTTGAGAACCAATGCGTCCGGCTGGCCCAGCATCGCCGCTATTCCGCACATGGCCGTTGGTTTTCAGATGTTCATTTCAACCCATGCACAGAACCTGCTATCAAGCGGTCCACAATGGATATACAAACATCGTGATGCACAATGCAGCGAAAGAAACCAAGAAGACGAACATGTAAGCACCTTGTGGGATTTCTTCAGACTCGTCGCTCTGCTCGCTCATACACCCCTGCGGGCGCAGGAGACTTGTAAAGATGACGAGAGAATCGTTCTTACAACCATGGGCCAATGAGTATTGCAAGTCCCAACGGGATCAACAACATGGTTGCATTATCGTCAATCCATCGGAGTCTTGGTTTCTCTGCAAGAACCCCTAGTGGTGCAAACAATGGGATCAACCACCATGGGGTGTCAAGCCACATTGCTCCAGCGCACCAGATGGTTGCAAGGAACAATGTGCCGTATAGCATCACTTTTGTTTCATCCATGCCGTTGCGCCTCATCTCTCCAAGGGCTGGGTCCCCCAATGACAGAGAAAGAATCAATGGCGCTCCTAATGCCGCTCCGTGAAGACCTATTTCTGGAACTGTCAGACACACCATGCCGACTGCAAAGGCACCCCAAGCGAGTGCGCTGATTTGATTAGCTTCGTAATCTCGCTGCCCGTATACTGTAACTCCCATCTTCAGGCGTATTGTTTCTGCTATAATTAACGCGAAAACAATTGCACTGGTGGCCATCTCTCTACTCAGATCAAACCCTCCTAATTCATTTATCCAGTTGGTCATGTTCTGCCCTTCCCAGTAATACAACCATGGGAGCAAGGACATACTGATGTGAAATGCTCTTCGCAAAAGGTGTCCTCCTTTGCCGCCTATCGAATGCTCGAGGGGGTCGCTCAACTCTATCTGTTCATCTCCAGTCATCAGTAATCCTCCAATTTTTCAATGGCTCCTGATAAATCGATTTCTCCAGATTCCAATGAATCAAGAATATTCTCAAAGTCAGGATTCCGTGTCAATAATCTCATCCATTCTGAATATACGCGTTCGCGCCAACGAATGCGTGAGATTTCATTTTCACTAGCCTTTTCCATGATTTCAATCAACTCGGGAACACCATCTCCTGAGTGGGCAGAAACAAGAGTGACTGGAATCTGCTTGGAACCTGCTGAAAGCGCATTGGAGATGTCTGCTGCGGTAGATTCCGCACCCGGCAGATCAGATTTGTTGACCGCTACCACATCTACCAGTTCGATGATGCCGGCCTTTTCCGCTTGGATCACATCTCCTCGACCCGGTGCTTCCACCAACAGAATTGTATCGGCAATTGCAGCAATGCGAAATTCTGCTTGTCCAGAGCCAACGGTTTCAATCAGAATCCGTTTCCATCCACATTCCTTCAACACGTTGGTCATCCCAATGACCACACTCGGAACTGCACCTGCTTCACCGCGAGTCGCAACACTCCGCATGTAGACCAGTTCCTCATTATCGGCTGAATCCATGCGTAACCGGTCGCCAAGCAATGCTCCTCCTGATACTGGAGATGATGGATCAACGGCCAAAATCGCCACCTTCTCTCCACTTTCTATGTAAGCCTTGGCTAATTGGTCGACAAGACAGGATTTTCCCACTCCGGGCGCTCCAGTGACTCCGAGGATGACCCCCTTCGCATCAGTATCGAATGTGCTTCCATTCTCGACCAGAGTCAGTGCTCGTGAGAGAGCCAAACGACTGCCATCACGAGCCTGTTTCAGATCCATCTAATCGCCCCACTTCCAATCGTTGCCATCTCCACATCCTACTTTCTCATCACGACTCATTCTATCAGTGATGGCTGCAACGAAATCATTGATTTCCTGAGAGGTGGTACCGGGCCCGAAAATTGCCTTCAATCCTGCTTCGTACAGTTCATCTTTGTCCGCATCGGGAATAATCCCCCCTCCGAAAACAACCACGTGACCCATATCACTTGCTTTCAGTAGGTCACAGGTTCTCGGGAATAGATGTCCATGTGCACCTGACAGTGATGATAGTCCAAGGATGTCCGCATCTTCATCAATAACAGTACGAATTATCTGTTCAGGAGTTCGGCGTAATCCGGTGTAAATCACTTCATGCCCTGCATCTCTAAGACATCGTGCAACCACCTTCGCTCCACGGTCATGCCCATCAAGACCAGGTTTGGCAATAACGATGCGCAGAGGAGTCTGCATGGCATGATACGCGCAGCCTCTCATTGAAGTGGCTTGCGTCTGAGAATACCACAATCCAGCCCTTCGGGCTGCTGGGCAAGCAATATGAGGTGTCGGCCTGTGGTCGGTGTGAGAATATGGAGTCAACCGAGGAACGACTTGAAGATTTACGTCGTCGAAAGGCACGTTCCCAGGCCGGTGGCGGGCAGCAGCGGGTGGATGCTCAGCACAACAAGGGCAAGCTCACTGCGAGAGAGAGATTAGAGTACATGCTCGATGAAGGCAGCTTTCAGGAGATTGATGCTCTGGTTGAACACCGGTGTCGAGATTTCGAGATGGACAAGAATGTGATTCCAGGTGATGGTGTCATTTGTGGCCATGGTACAGTTGATGGGCGTCCAATCTATTGTTTCGCACAGGATTTCACGGTATATGGGGGCAGTCTAGGCGAGATGCATGGTCTGAAGATCTGTAAGGTTCTGGATATGGCGCTCAAGACAGGTGCACCAGTGGTCGGGCTGAATGACAGCGGCGGAGCCCGAATCCAAGAGGGGGTTGCAAGCCTAGGCTCCTATGCAGAGATATTCTTCCGTAATGTCAGGGCAAGTGGAGTAATTCCACAGATCAGTGTCATCATGGGTCCATGTGCAGGGGGTGCGGTCTACTCTCCTGCAATCACTGATTTCGTGATTATGGTCGACAAGACAGCACATATGTTCATCACTGGACCAGAGGTTATCAAGACGGTCACCAATGAGGTCGTCTCATTCGAGGATCTCGGTGGTGCTTCCACTCACGGCAGCAAGTCTGGTGTTTCTCACTTCACGGCTGATGGTGATGAAGAGGCACTTGGACTTGCCCGTCAATTGGTGGGCATGCTCCCATCCAACAACATGGAGAAGCCACCTCTCAAGAGAACGAGCGACCCTGCTGACCGTGATTGTGAGGCCCTCAATAATCTGGTTCCAGAAGACCTCGACAAGCCATATGATGTTCGCCTTGCAATTGAAGGGATACTGGATGATGGAGCATTTCTAGAGGTGCAATCTGAATGGGCAGCCAACATTGTTGTTGGTTTTGGCCACTTGACCGGAAACACGGTGGGCGTGGTTGCCAATCAGCCCAATGTGTTGGCAGGTTGTCTGGATATCGATGCCAGCGACAAGGCGGCCCGTTTCGTTCGCTTCTGTGATTCATTCAACATCCCACTGATTACTCTGGTGGATGTTCCGGGATTCCTGCCGGGGACTAATCAGGAATGGGGTGGAATCATCCGTCATGGTGCTAAACTTCTCTATGCTTATTCGGAGGCTACGGTTCCGAAGATGACAGTCATTCTTCGCAAGGCTTACGGGGGCGCATATGATGTAATGGGCTCCAAACACGTTCGCGCAGATCTCAACATCGCTTGGCCGACCGCTCAAATCGCGGTAATGGGAGCAGAGGGGGCGGTTGAGATAATCCACAAGAACCGCATCAATAATGCTAGAAATCCCGAGCAGGAACGTGAGAGATTGGTGGAAGAGTTCAACGAGACTCTGCTGAATCCTTGGAAGGCTGCAGGTCTGGGTTATCTCGATGATGTCATCGAACCCCAGGAGACTCGAAAACGTCTCGCATCGAGTTTGGCGATGTTGCTTGACAAGGAAGAATTGCGTCCTGCTAGAAAGCATGGAAACATACCATTATGAGTTGGGATTGATGAGTGAGCATAGCGAGGAAGTATTGCGTACCGCTGCAATTATGGCGGTCCTCAGCCTGATTCAAGAGTCTTCACAATCGGAATCCATCGGCCGTAGGACGGGAACTGCATGGGCACAAGATCATCGTAGGTTGAACAGTGGCCAGTCCAGTCTGTTGTTGCGTCGTTCGTCGAGATCTCCATGGAGGTGAAATGATGGGTGAATCCAGAAAGGTAATTGTTGATGGCAAGGAATTTGAGGTCGAGATTGAACTCGAAGGAGACTCATACAGCGCAAGCGTGGGAGGTCGAACATTCACAATCAAGATTCCTGATGCACCTCCTGCTCCATCGAAGCGCAGTAGAGACAGTTCTCGTGGCAAGAAGAGTGGAACCATTTCTGCAAACATTCCTGGGAAGGTAGTCACGATTGACGTTTCAGTTGGAGATGTGGTTGAAGAGGGACATGTGGTCCTAATACTCGAGGCGATGAAGATGCAGAACGAAATCACCGCTCCTATTTCTGGAACTGTGGATTCAATCAATTGCGAGGAAGGTCAGTCAATTGAAGCAAATGTACCTCTGGTCATTATCAAGCCCGATGAGGAATCCGAGGATTGAAAGGTAAGCAACGGGAGGGGGGATACGTGTCCGAAGAACCCAGTTGTGATTATCCCGGCTGCGAAGTCGATGGATTTGTTATCAGCAGGTTGTCTCCAGAAGGATATCTGGTTGCCACTGGGAAGAAGGCCTATTCCTTCAGAGAGGCGTATCGCCGATTCCACTATTGTCAAGCACATCATGATGAGTTGATGGCAAATGTCTGGTCGAGAGTACGCAAGCCTGATGACAAGTCCGATGGGCATGTAGCACCTACGGCAATCTGAGCGCAGGGAAAGAACAGGTCCCCCACTCCGGAATTAATCACTTGCGATATCAAGCTTCGATTTCGGTCTGAGTAGTCATTGTTTCTTCTACGGACCTTGTCGTCTTTTCTTGCACTTGACGGGCGAGGAAAGATACTACATCAAGAATCTCGATGTCATTCTTGGGGTCTCCTTCAAACTTCAGGCACTCGAAGTGAGAGACACACTTGGGGCATGATGTCAGCATGATGTCGGCACCAGTGGCTCGCATCTCCTCAAAGCGATTGACACGCAGGGCACGGCTGTTCTCATTACAGGACATCATGCTCGAGACTCCGCAACACATTGCTTCTTCTCCATGATGTTCCATCTCTACCAGTTTCACTCCATCTACATCTGCGAGCAGTTCACGAGGCTCATCGTAGATACCCATCTGTCTACCCAATCTGCATGGGTCATGATAGGTTACCTTGAGTTCTTCCTCGACTGCAAGTTCCATGTTGAATTTATTGAGTTGCAGGAATTCGGTAGTGTGCATGATCTTGATATCATCGAGTTCGTAATCTCTAGCAAAGGTACGGAAACATTCTGCACATGAAGATACCAGTGTATCGATTCCACTGGCCTTGATCTTGCGCTGGTTGTAAGCCTTGAGTTTCTCAAACACCTCGCTCATTCCTTGCCATTTCTGGTCGTGGCCACAACACTTCAGGAAATCTCTACCCAGATATGCCACATCCACATCCATCGCTTCAAACAAAGTGAATGCCGCAGTGGTGTTCTCGCCTAGGTCCATTTCACCTCGATTGACGTGAGAGAAAATCATCTCCTGATCGATATAATCGACACAACCGGGATAGTATCCAATCTTGCTGTCGATGGGGTAGTCCTCAACGCTGATGAAGTTCTCATCATCTTCATCCTCGGCTTCTGCAGTAAGAACGGCTTGCAATACTGTGTGAGCAATCTCTGCCGCAGGTGGTCCACCAACAATGAGGTTGCGACGAATATCAATATATGAATCGTAATCCACCAGTTGTGGGCAGGCATTGGTACAAGCACTACATGTCAGACAGGAATACAACGGCACTCCGTCGTCCTCATTGTTCCAAGAGTTGTAGATGATGTTCAATTTATCACCTGCATTGAACAGTCGAACAGGACAAGCATCATCGCAGAGATCACAATCGTAGCACTTGTTCATCTCAAACTCATAGCCTCGTCCCATTTTCCTTAGAATTGCCCAGACAACCGCACCGACTGCCAATGGTGGGATGAAGAGACTGTAGGTAAGTTTGGCATCCAAGCCCTTGGGGTTGACATGATATCCGGGGTTCTCAATAATCTCGTAGGAATCATCTCCACCCATTGCGATTATACCTCCTACATCTGAGAGATTGACAACTCTCCCATCTTCCTTGTAGATGAGAAGTGGCTGATAGGAGGAAATCGCCCATGAACTGGTGATGCTGACGTTGGAAGGGATTTCATTGCTACTGAGGCTGAACTCAGCACTGTAGGTTCCTGGTGCTAACTCGGTTGTAAGAGAGTCGCAATCATTGGTACTGGCTGCGAGATTTCCGCTACTGTCGATGAACTTCATCTCAGCACTGACTAGGTTTGTGGTCAGGACTCCATTGGTTTTCCTTTGCTCTGGGTCTGTGTTACGATACTCACAGGAGAAGTCCGTGATGACAGAATCCAACCAAGTATCGTCTATTGTTACACTTTGGGTCTGGGTGAAGGAGAAGGTTCCGTTGCGTTCATCTGAACCATACCCTCCATTGACACCAGCATCCTTATCCTGATGATTATTGACATCAGCGAAATCCAAAATTATTTTTTGAGTCGGTTGATACAGGGTCCAATCGAGCCAATCTCTAGCAGGAACGATGAGATCATCGTATTTGCCATCGGTGAATTCGTTTGCTGAATGCACTTCGGTATCAAGAGGTTGACTTCTCATCTTGTAGAGTTCTTCTTCAGTCTCCATGGCGCCGAATCCATCGGCATCCCAGAATCCATTATTGTATATCGGCCATGTCCAAGCGCTGATTAGAATAGCAATGATGGCTCCGCCCACGGCTATCTGTTTGCCCAGTTTCGGTGTCGTTCGTAAACCAATGCTGTTGATCAGGAACCATCTGGTGCCGAAGTATATGGCGAACCAGATGATTATTCCTGTCATTATCCACGGTATCGCATTGAAGAAATCAGCCATCCACGGTTCTCTGACTCCGCAAACGAGGTCTCCATGACTGTCGAGGCGGCAGAAATCAGCGCGGTTCTTGCCATATAACTCGAGAAAGATATTGATTGAGAATACTGAAATGAACCAAATGTGAGCAAGATAGATTGCTCCAGCAGTGGCAAAAACAGGGTCCTCTACACCTCTCTTGGCACGACCTCCAAGGAAAGGTGGCAGTGCGAGGATGCCGACTGGGATGCCGGTTAGGAATGAACCCCACCATGCTGCATTCCATGGGAAGACTGGTTGTCCGAAGAAGTCACCAATGGGTCCAAGCGGGACGTCGAATTGAGGCAGATACTCTCCCCAGCGTAGGTATCCATAAGAGAACAGTACATACCAATCAGGAAACACGAAACCTGCTTGAGCGAAGGGGTCTGCAGCATTGTGTAGTGGGGGTGGAATCAACCAAGAATAGAATGAAAGTACAGCGAGTATAGCTGCGAAGATGATGCAGTCTCTGAGCACCTCGTGTGGCCAGAAACCGTGTCCGAGTTTGGTACGAATACGCTTTTCTCCAACATCCTTCAGTTTGGCCTTCTCAGTCATGTAGGTGTCTGCAACCCTGCCAAAATTTTCTATGAGTCCCATATTTCCACCTCCTTCAATGCGGCTCCGCAATTCCTTGTACCCAGACGATGAACATGTGTACGATAATCAGTGCTGTAACTA
>Ga0066853_10000594_pt1 | contig 13977 bp, 20 predicted proteins | sample ETNtaG_28_FD_67284 | JGI IMG/M metagenome (GOLD analysis project Ga0066853, IMG submission 67284) | Marine microbial and viral communities from oxygen minimum zone, Eastern Pacific Ocean - ETNP201406SV61 | ecosystem: Environmental > Aquatic > Marine > Oceanic | place: Pacific Ocean: Eastern...
TTTTGGTTTAGATTTTGGTTTAGATTTTGGTTTAGATTTTGGTTTAGATTTTGGTTTAGATTTTGGTTTAGATTTTGGTTTAGATTTTGGTTTAGATTTTGGTTTAGATTTTGGTTTAGAAAGCATAGAAGACTGTTCTTTTAAAATATCTTTTAGATCATGTTGTATATCAAAAACAGTTTCAAGTAACTTTTCCAAAGATTCAGAATATTGCTCATATGCAGAAATTAATTCAGTTTTTTTCTGATTTGTTTTTGAAAGAAATTCATTTCTACGCAACAAATTTGAAGAATCAATTAATTCAGGAGTGTCAGAAATAGAATCACCAAGTTGATTTAATTCAGACCTATATTGTTGTATTTTTTTTCGTAAGTCATAGATTATTTCACCTGCACCAATTTTTGTCAATACAAAAACACCTAACGGTAAGTGAATTAAAGATTTTCTAAATTTTGAATCAAAATCAGATATTTTCACATATTCATGTACAGTATAAGATAAAAACAAACTAAATCAAATTCATTCAGATGAAAAATTATCTAAAAAAAGTTTCTTGTGCTGTGTTCATTATTTTATTAAGTTCAGCGAGCATCACTGGAACATCATATGCACAAATAAATTCAGATAAAATGAAATTCAATGAAGCGAAAGAGTATGTGTATGATGGAGAGTACAGACAAGCAATTGGGATTTATAATGAAATTTTAGAAAAAACACCTAATGATATCTCAACTTTAAAAATGAAAGGAGTGGCGCAGATTAATCAAGGAAATTATACAAATGCATTAGAACAGTTCTATAAAATTTTGCAATTCATACCAAATGACACTATTGCACTAACAGGAATGGGGATAGGGTTTGGATATTTAGGAGAATATCAAGAATCTAAGAGTTATTTTGAGAAAGCAGATAAAATAAAACCAAATGATACCGTGATTAAAAATTACAAAGAATTTGTAGATACAGTCATAACAAAATACCCATACACGCCAACAAAAAAGCCTACAGGATTAGAAGAAGAGTATGTAACATCAATTCCAAATTGGGTCAAGCAAATTGCTAAATGGTGGTCAGTAAAACAAATCGAGGATTCAGAATTTGTTTCAGTATTACAATATTTAATTAACAATAAGATCATCCAAGTCCCACCTGTAATTACTCAAGAAGAAACAGAACAAAAAATTCCCGAATGGATAAGGAATAACGCAGGTTGGTGGGGAGATGATTTAATTGATGATGACTCATTTGTTCAAGGAATTCAATATTTGATAGAAAAAGGGTTAATGTCAGTTAAGATGCAAGAAAAATCGCAGAAAAGACTAGATCATGAATTCTTTGTATTCAAAAAATATCTCAGAGATATTTCAAATAACATGTCAAAAGAAAAAAGATACATTGAATTTCCAAATCCTAGTCAAGATGTCATAAAGAAATTTCTTAGAGATTACACCAAATGGAATTTTGAAGATGAAGTAAAAAAGGCATCAGAAAGATTTCCGGATCCAACATATGAGATAATAGATGAAACATACATAATTCATTATAAGGTGTTCATCAATGATCAACCAATAGGACTGCCATTAGATCATATCAATACATTAAAAAATTCTTTTTCATTTTGGGAAGAACAAAAACTCAAAACCAATGATCAAAAAGCTAAAATGAAATTCGAGATAACAAATTCGAAACAAGATGCAAATGTCTGGGTTACATGGGTGGTAAGAGATATCGGAGAAGGAGTTCTAGGACACGCACATCTTGGAAAAGGGGTTGTTGAAGTTACGTTAGGGGATTATAGATGTGATGGAAGTTTTCAGCTTTACGATATTGAAAGTGTAGAAACTATCATGACACATGAATTAGGACATTCTATAGGGTTGAAACATAATGCTGAAAGAACCAATATCATGTATCCATCATTTTCCCCATCATATGCTTACTGTATTTTAGATTGAAATCAAAAAATATTTAATAAAATAGAATTAGCTCAACCTACATACAATTAACCATTAGGAAGTTAGTAAAATCAATATTAGTATAAAAAATAATTCAAAAATTGTATGCTTAAAAATGCAACTACAACAAGTCCAAAATGTCCATCATGTTTGAATGTAAAGATTGTCACAGATCAAAACACAGGTGAATTGTGTTGCAGTAAGTGTGGATTAGTATTAACAGATAAGATAACAGATACAGGTGCAGAATGGCGTTCATTTTCAAGTGGTGAAGGAAACAAAGCAAGAACAGGTGCTGGAACTTCAATTAGGATGCACGATATGGGGTTATCAACAGTCATCGGTGCAGCAAACAAAGATTCAACAGGAAAACCATTATCAGCAAGTGTAAAAAATTCAATTGAAAGATTAAGAACTTGGGACAGTAGAAGTCAAGCAAATTCATCAGCAGATAGAAATCTTAGACAAGCACTAAATGAAATGGACAAACTAAAAGATAAACTTGCATTAAGTGATGCAGTAATTGAGAAAGCAGCTTACATTTACAGAAAAGCCATGGAAAGAAAATTAGTAAGAGGACGTTCAATTCAAGGATTAGTTGCAGCATGTCTTTATGCATCATGTAGAAATACTGAGACACCTAGAACACTAGATGATATTTCTCAAGGAATGAACATTAGAAGAAAAGATGTTGCAAGATGTTACAGATTACTTTTCAGAGAACTTGAATTAAAAATGCCAGTAGTAGACCCAGTCAAAGGAATTTCAAGAATTGCAAGCATTGCAGGATTGAGTGAAAAATGTAAGCGTAATGCAATTACAATGCTCAATAAAGCAAAAAAATTAGGTGCAGTTGCAGGAAAAGATCCAATGGGCATAGCAGCAGCAGCATTGTATCTTTCTTGTATTAGTATAGGAGAATCAAAGTCACAAAAAGAAATATCTCAAGCATCAGGAGTTACAGAAGTTACAATCAGAAATAGATGTGCAGGATTAAGAAAAATTATAGATGTATAAATATTATTTTTTTGACCTTTGAAATTCTAGTTTATCCCAAGGAAAAACCACGTATGCATCATTGATTGTTTTTTTAGCAAAAATCAAATTTTTGGGGTATTTTTCCCCACGCCTTGCAAATAAGGTAACAAAAACTAGTTTTGATGGAGAATTCACTTTTGATAAAATTTTTTCAAAAGTTTTTCCAGAATCAAAAATATCATCTACAAACAAAGAATCAGAAGTGATTTTTCTTTTATCAACAAAAATAGTTTCAATACCCAAATGATCAGCAAGTAAACGTGAAGGGACCAATCCACCCCTACTCAAAGTCGCGATACTTGAAAAAGATCGATTCAGTTTAGAAATTTTTTTAGAAAGTATTTTCATCATAGAATCTATTTCACCCCAGCTTACATCTTGTTCTAAAGACATGATTCATTCTAAAAGTAATGAAATTAAGTTGTTATGATTAGAATGTCTTTGTAGGAGTTTTTTTAAGTGGTTCAGCTAATTTTAGAATTTTAAATGCCAGTTTACTAAAATCTACTTCTTTTTCAGAAGATACCAATAAAACATCATCATTAGATAATGGAAAACTCATCACAATTACTTTATCTCTATAAGAAATTGAAAAATGAACTTTGCCAAATTCCTTATCAAATTCATGTCTCATCTTAACACGTAAAGCAAGTTCCATGAACATCATCTCGTCTTGTTTTTGATCTTCTAATGAAAACAATCCATCTTTCATTCCACCAGCCAAAAGATGGCCCCTACTATTGATGAATCTGGCAGAACGCATTTTCACATTTAATTTAATGATTTTCTTGCAGATTGTTTCAAGTTCCACAACACTGTCCATAGGGCTAATTAAATAAACGAACTATTTATTGCGATCTGAATTTACTGATATCTGTGACATCACAATCCCCTAAGGAAACAACTGACTATTACAAGCATTTGTCGTTATTTTGGACAGACATTATGCATTTGATGGCAAGCAAACCCCAAGCATTAACATCAATTGGTCCAATGAGAGCTTTTACATCAAATTCAAAAAAAATATCAACTGAGCTTATCGAAATAAACGAATTATTGAGAGAATTCAACCAATATTATTCAGCATACTACAAACAGCTTGCAGAAACATGGAGTATTGCTCAAAAAAAAGTGAATCAAAAATCACAAAAAGTACCTCATGACGTAGAGCAAATAGAATCAGTGAAAAGAGTATGGTTAGACATATTTGATAATGATTTTACAGAGTTGTTTGATTCAGGAAGATTTGGGGAAAATTATGGAAAACTAGTAACCAAAGAGCTGGAATTAACCAAACATTGGAATAACATCACAAATGTGATTTTACAATCAGTGAATTTACCAAGTAAAGAGGAGATAGATGAGGTTTACAAAGAGATACATTCTCTTAAAAAAAGAGTTACAAAATTAGAATTAGAATTAAAGAAAAAAGGGAAAGTTAAAAATGCAAACTGAGTCAAATATAGATCCAAAAATAATTGAACAGATTTTAAAATTTAGCAAAAATGTAATTGAAGCACCAAAATTAGTTTCTGCACCTGATGAAATTAGTTTAGAAGTTACACCATATGATGTAGTTCAAGAAATTGACAAAACTAGGTTGTTGCACTATTCACCACTTACAGACAAACAACACAAAACACCATTACTCATTTCATATGCTTTGATTAATCGATTTCACATACTAGATATTCATCCAGAAAAAAGTTGGGTTCGAAATTTACTTGAACAAGGATTTGATGTATACATGTTAGACTGGGGGACACCAACTAGCATGGACAAATATCTAGATTTTGATGATTATGTAAATGGATATTTGGATAATTATGTAGAACACATCAAAAATGAGTCAGCTACTGAAAAAATTTCATTGCAGGGATATTGTACAGGTGCAACTATTGCAACGGCATATACAACATTACATCCAGAAAGTGTCAAAAACTATATCGCAACAGCTCCAGTAATTGATGGGTGGAGAGATACCACAGTAATCAGTAATCTTGCAAAGCACATGGATGTGGATAAAATGGTAGATACTATTGGCAATATGCCTCCAGAATTCATGTATTATTGTTTTTCAGTATTAAAACCGTTTGAGCAAGGCATAGAAAAATATGTTAATTTTTTCAAAAATATTGAAAATAAGAAATTTGTAGATAGTTTCCTCAGAGTTGAAAAATGGTTAGGCGATACACCCCCTATTCCAGGAGAATTATTCAAACAATGGATCAAAGATATCTATCAAGAAAATTTGTTGATTCAAAACAAGATGTATGTAGGAGGTCAACGCATAGATTTGAAAAAAATAGATATGCCAGTATTTACGCAAGTAGCAGTTGGAGATCATTTAGTTTCCCCCGAATGCAGTATGCCACTTCACTACGCAATAGGAAGTGAAGACAAGACACTTAGAATGTATCCAACAGGGCATGTGGGAATGATTGCAAGTTCATTATCACAGAAAAAAGTATTACCTGAGCTTGGTAAATGGTTACTAGAAAGATCATAAAAAAGAAATAATATTTGCTGTTAGTTCTTCTTTGGTGTAAAAACAGAAACCCAAGAATTTAGAATATTTTGATTTAATTCAGTTAAGGATTTTGCATTGTCGTTAAAGGTTTTGATGTTTTGTTGTGTTGCATCAATTGTCACAAGAGTAACTTGGTTTTGAATAGATGTTGCTTTCGTAACTTCTTCAACAGTATTTTGAATTACTTCAATTGCAGTTTCAGGAACATTTGTAACTATACCTATTTTTCTTGCATATTCTTTTTGCAATGCTACTGTAGAATCTACAACATTTTCATAAGCTTGTATAAATTCCTGCTGTACATTTGTAATTGATTGGTGGTATCGAGGAACTGAACTTCTAATACTTTTGAAGAATGTATTTACATTTTGTTGATATATAGAAAATAGATCTTTTGAATTTTGTTGTTTAGTTTTATTCAATTTTTAGTACCCTTAGATTTTGATTTTTTTGCAATTGGAAAGACGATAACTTGTACCAAATCGCCTTCACCTAATTCAAGTGCATTTCGTTCGGCTTCTGGAATTGAGATTCGACCATTACTTCCCACAGTGGTTTTGTATGCACCCCAATTCATAAAAGATGGAAGCATTTGTCCAAGGCTAAACATTGTTTCCATACTTTTGTTTCGCATGGATGACATATTTTCCATCATATTTGATTGAGCTTGTTTAGTGTTTTCAGATACTTCTTTGAGGGTATCTAAAGGGTTGAATTTTTTAGCAGGTTGATTAATCATAAGAGAACCAAAACTTTTCATAAATTCAGATTGAGCATTACCACTTTTTTTAATCCATTCTTTGAACATTTCTGTTGGATCATATGGGTTACTATTACCACTCATTGGTATTAGTAGGATATTTTAGATATTTAAATGATTCTAAGATGAATTTAAGAATTTAAGAACTTTGGAGGCAAAAGATGATGGATCTTGAACATATGGAGTATGTCCAATTCCATCCATCTTGAAAAATATACAGTTCTTAATCGATTCAACAAATTCATCTGCATGTGTAATTGGGATTACAGGATCATCGGAGCCCCAAACAATCATTGTTGGAACAGTTATGGAGCGAAGTTTTTCTGTAATTGCTTTTGCATTTTTCAATCCTAGAATAGTGGACATGAAAGCAAGTTTTGCGTTAGGTAATTTCATTCGTTTAACAAAACCATCAATAATTTCGGGAGGAGGACTTTTTCCAGAACCTTCCATCATTTCAAATGCATTTTTTGCATTTTGTTCATTCGGATATAATGCAGCCATTATGTATGCATCAAGTGCAGGTGTAGATTGTTTCATTATTCCAGAAGGGGAAACTAGAACAAGTTTTTCAACATTTTTTGGATGTTCTGCTGTATATTCAGCAGAAATTTGCCCACCCAAAGAGGATCCAACAATTATAGGGTTTTCAACATTAATAGAATCTAAGAATTTTTGTAAGAATTTTGAAAAAAAATCAATTGTGTAGTCAATTAGAGGTTTATCACTAAAACCAAATCCAATAAGATCAGGGATTATAACATGAAAAGATTTTTCAAAAAATGGAATTACCTTTTCCCATCTTTCTGCAGATGCACCTAATCCATGAATTAATACAAGTGTTTTTGTAGAATCTCCTGATTCTAAATAACGGATCTTATTATCATCAATTTGGACAAATTTTTCATCCACACTTTTAGCTTCAATTATGTTTATAGATAAGTTTTGGTGAATTTTCCGATCATCAATATATTTTGGTTTTTAAGTATTCACAAAATTAACATAATCATCTTTTTTAATATCAAAAATAATAAAAATATATGATTAAAAAGGAGATTTCAAAGATTCTGGTCCCGCTTGATGGTTCAAAAAACTCCGTTAGGGGTATGGAGATGGCAATTACCCTTGCCAAGCAATGTGGTGCAACAATAACAGGAGTGTACTCAATTTATGCACCACCCCATTCAGAATTTAGAGGGGTTGGCTCAGTTGAAAAGGTCTTCAATTCAAAAATAAAAGAATTCATGGGAGATGCAAAAACTCTGGTTGAAAAAAATGGAATTAAATTCAAAGAGAGATTGATGCGGGGAGATATTGGATATAATATAGTCAAATTTGCACATGGAAAAGAAAAGTTCGATATGATAGTTATGGGGTCACGTGGCAGAAGTTCTACAAAAGAAGTGTTTTTTGGAAGTGTTTCAAATTACGTAATACATACATCAAAGATTCCAGTTTTAATTGTCAAGTGATTTTATTACAATCCATGTTTTTTGAAATATTTTTGATGATATTCTTCTGCTTCATAAAATATTGGCGCAGGAACAATTTGAGTAATTATGGGATTATCAAAAATTCCAGATGAATTCAAAGTTTGTTTAGAATTTTCGGCAGTTTCTTTTTGTTTTTCATCATGATAAAAAATCGCTGAGCGATATTGAATTCCAACATCAGGCCCTTGGCGATTCAAGGTTGTAGGGTTATGATTTTTCCAAAATACATCAAGTAATTCTTCAAAAGAGATTTCATCTGGATTATATTCCACTTGTACCGCTTCTGCATGTCCTGTTTTATCAGTACAAACTTCTTCGTATGTAGGATTAGGGAGTTGACCTCCAATGTAACCTACTTTGGTAGATGAAATTCCATTTGTCTTACTAAAAATATCTTCAACATGCCAAAAACATCCTGCACCAAATGTTGCCTTCAATTTAATAGATTTCAGCATTCGCTAAATTAAAACTATTTGTTAAAAATAAAATTCGAGAGGTAAAACAATTATTTGACATTGGTAAAAATCTCAACAACTTTTTTTGCTAAACTTTCAATGTTAGCAATGGGTTCAGCTGAGATTAATAATAAAATCTGAGTAATCGGAAATGGAAAACTCACCAAAACAGCCTTGTCACGTCTTGCAGCTAGATAATTAATGGGTCCCAAACTTTCATCATATTCTTTTCTAATAGATGCCTTTGATACAAATTCTAAAAATGATTGTAGTCTGGTCTCGTCACCTTCATGAGGAGTGAGACCTTCTTTGAATCCACCTGCAATTAACTGGCCATCTTTATCTACAATCCCAGCAAAACGAATTTCAGATTCTTCAAGTAATTGAGAACATTTTTGAGCATACAAATTATTTTGTTCAGACATCATGTAAAATTTAGCACATCAAAATAAAAACCTAGCCTATGATTTGATAAAAAATTACTCTAAATGACATTTCAATAGCACATAATCAATAATTTTTTCTACTGATGCTTTTTTCATTTTTTGTATAGACTGAAAAAGAATTGATTCAACATATGATGGATAACACTCCAAAATAGATTTCTTTAATTTTGTTCTATGTTCAGTGTAATAATCAGCTAATGGGTCATATACAGATGAACCAATTAATTTTTCTTCAGATATGACAAATCCCGCCAAATTTACAAGGTTGCGAACCTGTTCTAGAACATAATGTTCAGAGGACCATGTAAATTTCAAAATTCCCAATTTGGTAATAGATGACGAATTCAAAGTAACAGGAATTGCTAAAACCAGTAATCCAGAATCAGTTAAAACTCGTTTTGACTCAGAAAGGAATTCTGAAAGAGGTTTGAAATGTTGTGCAGATTCCAATGCCAAAACTCTATCAACAGAATTATCAGCAAAAGGCAACCCAATAGAAGAAGAGTTAACAGATTCAATTTGTGATTGTCTGCCAGAATAAAGCTGAGAATAATTGATATTAACACAATTTACAGACAAATTTTCAAATTTTTCTTTCCAATAAAGTGCAGGTCCAGATAATCCACTACCAACATCAAGAATTTGTTTTGCTGAACTGAGTTCTGCCATATTTGCAAAATAAGAACATAGATTTTTTTGAGCAGTCAGAGGATCAGTATTATCATCATCCCAGAAGCCAAAATTGAGCATATTTCCACCTGTGGCTATCTGCATAACAGGGGACAATGTACTGTAAAGATTTACAACATCTTTTTCATTGCGACGAAAAGTCCATAAAAAAACATCCAGGGGGTTAATTGTGACCAAAAATAATTTCAAATATTATTGAAATGAGGGGTATTAATTTCTAGGGTAACCCTTCAGAATCTTCGGCACAGTGTTTGTGAACCCATTGATCATCATTGTTTTTTGAGATCTCTTTACCTGGTTGGATTTTATCACCACAAGAGATACAAGATGTTGCAAATTTTGCTTTCATAAATTATTAATCTCATCTGTAAATATATCAACTAGGTTTGAATTGATGTTGACCAATAATTAACATATTTTATAAATTTGAAAATAACAAAATCTTGTATGACTGATTCAAAAATTATTCTTGCAAAATGGTCAGACAGGTTTGTTGCATGGTTAATAGATTTTGTAATAATATCATTAATTTCAACTATAGTCATTTTTGGATCATTTGGAACAATTAACTATGAATTTGGAGAGGGTTTTTGGGCAGAAAATTCACAGTACATTCCAACTAGCATAATCTTCTTAGGATATTGGATTGTTTTAGAATACAAAACAGGTCAAAGTATAGGGAAAAAAATTATGAAATTGAAAATAACAGACATCGATGGGGGTAAACCCAGTTTTAAGGGGGTATTGATTAGTAGTTTTGGTAAGGCATTTTTACTTCCATTTGATTTGATTTTAGGCATGATTTTAACTAATGAAAAACGTCAAAGAGTTTTCAATCGATTAGGAGACACATTAATTGTAAAAATAAAAACATCAGAAGAAGAATCTGAAACAAGATACATCAAAGATTAATTTTGTCAGATTTTCTTAGACAATTACTTTGAAGAATTAACCAACAGATCTATTAGCAAGATGAGTTATTTTGACAATTAATGTCAGAAAGTAAAAAATGGTGGACAGATATGCCAAGTGAACTTCAAAAAGACATTGAATGTGAAGAGTGACTAAACTAAAAAAGCATCAATTAGAGTTATAATTCAGAATTTAGATATTTTTCTATAATTCATTATCGTTAACATTTTTTGAAAAAATTAAACAGTCTTTCATATTTTTGATAACATGTTTTTTATCATATAATGAATTCACTGAGTTTGGTAGTAGTCAACTGAATGAAAACGTTGGTACAGAAAAAAGGATCAATGGACAAGAACAAGTTCTTGCAAAAGGTTTCAGAGGATTACTATCAAATTTTTGATCTGAGATTAATTGTTTGATCGTATTTTTCCTAAATCTTCATGAAATTTTTCCCCCACCAAAAAAATAGTCATAAATATCATCATAAGGGTTGACAATCATATGGAATATTATAAAAATAACTTAAATTCAATCAGTTTTTTAAAATATTCTTAAATATTTGTTTAACCATAAAATTACATGAAAATAGATGAAAAAGATACTCAGATTTTAAAACATCTATTATCAGATTCTAGACAATCTGCCAGGCAATTGTCATTGAGAATGGGGGTATCCACAGTGACAATGATTTCAAGAATGAAAAAACTTCAGGAAGAAAAAATAATCAGGGGATTTTCTGTTCGTCTAGATCATGAACTTCTCGGATATGACATTACTGCAATAATCGAGATTACAACAAATCAAGGAAAAATGTTAGAAATTGAAAATGTTATTGCAAAAAAAGAAAATGTGATTGGAGTTTATGATATTACAGGAAATGCAGATACAATTGTAATTGCAAAATTCAAAGACAGGCAAACTTTGAGTGATTTCATTAAAAAATTATCTTCGATGTCAAATATTCAAAATACAATTACCCATATTGTTTTGAATACAATTAAAGAAGACAGTCGTTTAATTTAAAAAATATGATTACTTTGCTATTCGTTCAGAACTAACAATGCTCCCAGATGTATTATCAATTTCTAATGCAATCTCTTGATATCCCACATTAGCAATTACTGAAGTGGTTTGTTTTGGCCCAAGAGAAATAATTGATTCTAATTCAAAATAATCATATCCATCTTGAAGTAATTTTTCACGAACAATTTGTATTATTTTTTCATCATTAATTGGAATTTTTTCTTTCAGGGTCTTAATCCCTAACGCAATTAAAATCAAAATTACAAATAAGCCAAATCCAATCTGAAACCAAAATAGTATCATTTCTAATCCAATATTGATTTAATAGAATTTATGATATATTATTTAAATATCAAAAATGTATTTAGAAAAAAGACATTTTTCTTACATTTTTAAATTTTAAAACTAACAATTCTGAAAAACTAAACATTTGTGGAATTTGAGAAAAATATCAAGTGAATGCTAGAATTTCTCGATTTAGACTTTTTTCTCGTAGTTTTTCTTTCTCTTTTTCTCTATCTTCAACATTTTTTGACATGTATTAGTAAAGGAATTATTTGATTTATTGTAGATGGTGAAAAATCTAAAATATTGTCTAAAAATTTGCAAAAAATTAAACAATTTTTAAATTCAATTTGAGAAAATATGAAACAAACAATTTACGATTTAATGTTTTTTAATTTAAACATGTTAAAAAAAATCTAAATTTTTAAAAGGATTTATGGTTTTTTAACAATAAAATTTATTGATTATTTTTACCTGAATGATTCATGGCAGAAGCTGGAATGGCAGCATATGGAGCAGTTGTAGGCGTATTTATCACTCTTGCAATAGTTTTGTTTTCGCTGCGCGGAAAGGGACATCCCGATCCATTAGAATAACATTGAAAATAATGAAATCACATTATTGAATTTGTGAATGTAACAACATATCTAATGATATGCATGGGACAATACTGATCAAGATCAGGTAGTTTACAAAAAAATTTAATTTTTCAAAAAAAATTTTAATAATTTATTGACATAGTACTTGATAACGAGGGATGCTGTTAGTTGCAGAACAGATTAGCAGAGCATAATGGATATTTTTTTCCACTCATATCCTCGTTGTTTTGTTAATAGGGATTTTAATCAATTTTAAAAAAAAATAAAATCTCAGTCTTGTTCTGAGATAACATTCAAGGTCATACTGGTTTTGATGTGAGGTAGTGATCTAATTGCCTTTGTAATCACAGATTCCATAGAAGAATAGTCAGAGGATTCTATTTTACATAAAACATCATAGAATCCAAATACAACATCAGCTTCCTTTATTTCTGGAATCTGACTAAGACTTTTTAGTACTGCATATTCTTCACCTTTTTCAGTATGAATTACGACATATGCTTGAGAAGAATTTTTTCCAAGCATTGCGTTGACAAGTTTGTCAGCAGGTTGGAATAGTTCCTCACATTCAGAACGAGTCAAAGTCATCGTAGAATGTATTTCAGACATTTTACGAATTGTTCCAGTAACAATGTTTTGGATTCCATCCTCATCATCATCTGATTCTATTTTTGCCAATATGTCATAAAGACCAAAAGTACCATGAGACTCGGTGACACCATCAATTGCATTCAATGCAGAAATAACATTTTTTTCTGCACCCAAATCACAGTTCATCAAGACGTATGCTTTTGCCATTTACGTCACCAATTATTCTTGGCCCTGAATTCCCATCAATGTTAGAGTAGAACGAATTTTTGGGATTTTTCGAATCTTCCAGGTAATCGTCTCACGTAATGACTCTACCAGATTAGATTCAACCTTGGCTAAGATGTCATATGCTCCAAAGGTACCATGTACTTCCTTGACACCTTCAATTGATTTTAGTTCTGTAATTACTGATTCTTCAGAACCTAGCTCACAGTTTATGAGAACATAAGCTGTTGCCATTATGGAGTGACTCCTATTTTCATAGATATAGTATAATGTTGATACATATAAGTAATAATCCAAATATTTTAAATAGTTGTGATATAAAATTGAATATTACTAAATGAATGTTCAGTAAAATAATAAATTTTTTAAAAAAATGATCATTTATTTGAAATAAAAATTCTTAAAATGATTCAAGAAAAATTTCAAGAATATTCAATAGGATTTGTCGTGTAATATGTGAGAACCTAGTTTACACTAGGGAGTGATTAAAATGAAATCATCGTACAAGTCGTGTATATTTCCACTTAGATGATTGAAAATAATCATCGCGCATAGTCTCTATGTAAGTGGCTGAACCGTTATGTTGGTCTATTAGTAAAGGCTGGCTCATCACTCGCCGAAGCTTGTGATCTACACCACCTTCCTATCAACGCAGTCTTCTGCTGCCGACCTTCATCTTACGAAAGAATAACTTGTCTCGGGATAGGATTCGTGCTTAGATGCTTTCAGCACTTAGCCTAAACGGCTTAGCTGCCCGGCCTGCCTTATCAGACAACCGGTAAACCAGTGGCCACGCTGCTCTGTTCCTCTCGTACTAGGAGCAACTTCCCCTCAGTTATTCACGCTTCCATTAGGCAGAGACCGACCTGTCTCACGACGGTCTAAACCCAGCTCATGTTCCCTTTTAATAGGCGAGCAGCCTCACCCTTGGCCCCTGCTGCAGGACCAGGATAGGAAAAGCCGACATCGAGG
>Ga0066853_10000625_pt1 | contig 13609 bp, 9 predicted proteins | sample ETNtaG_28_FD_67284 | JGI IMG/M metagenome (GOLD analysis project Ga0066853, IMG submission 67284) | Marine microbial and viral communities from oxygen minimum zone, Eastern Pacific Ocean - ETNP201406SV61 | ecosystem: Environmental > Aquatic > Marine > Oceanic | place: Pacific Ocean: Eastern...
TGCTACTTCCAAAGATGCCCTTGGAAGGCTCTCTGAAGCGGTATCTGAGGCAAGAGATGAACATGGATTAGAGTACTTGAAGAATGACTACCGTCTATTGTTGGAATTTCTCTCAGTCGCTCGTCGTCAGATGAGAAATGATACTTGGATGAACGGTCTTCGCGTAGGTGGAAAACCGCCACGATGGAAGGTCTATGATGGTCAAAATCAGATGGCACAATGGCTTCCAGACAGGGGCTCATTGTCGTTGACCAAGGCTGCATTACCCAAATTGTTTGAACATGGTTCCTTGCCTTGTATCCACTTGAAGAGCGGTATGGAATGGAAGGGTGATGTATTTACTTCCAACCTTCTGAATTTTGATCCAGATTTCAAAAAAGGAGGAGACCTACTGGTCCTGCAGGATGGGGCACTCATTGGTATGGCAAGAGCAAGCATTGCTTCTTGGGCTTGGCCAGATTCACCCGGACGTTTGGCAAAAGGACATCACCGATTGTGAATTCAACGACCAGTACTCCATTGTTCCTGAACGATGTGGTTATGAAGGGGGAGTCGGTCGGCGGGTCGCCTGAGGTTAGATGAATGGCAAGGATGTACGCTCACAAAAGGGGGAAGAGTGGTTCCACCAAGGTCCATGGTGAGGAACTGCCTGAGTGGTCAAACACTGACAAGGATGCTATTGAGGAGTTGATTATCTCTCTGAATAAGGAAGGGCATTCAAATGCTGAAATCGGCACCATTCTAAGAGATCAGCACGCAGTTCCAGATATGCGCAGGGTCATCGGAATGAGAATCGGCACCTTCCTTTCTGCTAAGAATCTTGAATCGACATATCCTGAGGATATGATGAATTTGATGAGAAAGGCAGTTTCGATAATTGACCACCTTTCCCATAACCGCAAAGATCTTCACAATCGTCGTGCATTAGAGTTGACCGAGTCCAAGATTCGCCGTCTTGCTCGATACTATCAATCCCATGGCCGCTTGGCATCCGAATGGAAGTACAAGCGTGACCAAGTTCGCCTGATGGTCGAATGAATTAGACATCTTTTGCCTCAGGTTGAAATGCCTGTCTCATCTGAGAACTCTTCGTTGGTATGCAATCGTGGCATTCATTGCAGGAATTTTCGGACCTTGAGTCCGTCTTCAGGTCTGCCTTGCCGTTGTATGATGGGAGTCGGAAAGTTTCGTTGGTCGCTCATAGTGACCTTCAAGGAGTATTGGCTATGGCTCAATTGGAAGCAGCCTTCATTGATTCTGGGCTTTCATTTAGTCGAAGATTCGTTTCCTCTAGAAAACAGATGGTGGAAGTGGCGGCACCATTCATCAAGGTCACTTCATTCGGTGATGATGACCCAGGGACGCAGTTGGAGGATGGGGGGCTGGTCATTTCTCCCAAGGAAATGGAGTTTGATATTGGAACCAGTGGAAATAGAAGGAATGGTGTTATTGAACAAGTCGCACAGTGTGCAGTACTTGCAGAGATGTTGTCCAGCGGCAGCCCCTTGATCAAACGGTTGAGACCATGGGCTTTGGCAGGTGCATGGTTGCGGGATTCTATGGATACTGCATTCGATGCCCAATATTCACGGATCAAAGACCTTCTTTGTGAAGAAGGTAGTATTCGCACCGTTTGTATTGTCGAAGTTGAAGATTGTGAAGTATTGGGATTGTCCGGGATTTCTACCTCTTTGTTGAACCGGATGCGACGTAGGTGGGATTCTATGGACCTTGAACAACGCTCTTCTGCAATGAGTGATTTGATGCTACCAGCTTTGGAGAATGAAATGCCTTCAACGGCTAGAATCGAGGAACTTGGGTGGAAACGGGTTCTGAGCAAGGATTGGAAGATGGATATGGCAACCATGCTTCATCGAGCGCAGCAGGAATGGCCTGAAGGCGGGGATCAACTTCATTCATCCCGCCTATTGGATGGACTGTTACGAACGGGTGAATTATAATCATCCAACTATTTTGAGAACTCTTCCACATCCACCACAAGGTAGCCGTAAGGGCCTGACATCGGAGACTACTGGATTGACAGTGGTACATTTGGGACAAGCAATGGTAGGGACCTCCGGCATATCTGATGTGTCTGGCATATCGTCTTCTCCTATCCGCCGAGGTGTGATGAGTGTTGTCACCATCCACACCCCACCAACCAAGCCCATCAAAGCCCCAAGGTTCTCTATCGGATAAGCGAACCAATATGCTAGAGCTACCAAGGGAATGAGGAGTGATTCGAGATACAATGGCTTCCGAGTCTTTCCTTTACTCAACAAGAAACAAGTGCCGAACATGACGATTATCAATCCCAAGCAGATCATGAATAGTGGAAGTGGTGCATGAAGAGGATTGGTTGATGGTTTGATTTGGACATCCATTCTGCTCCAATCAAGAATATCCTCTGAACTCAGAATGAGTACCTCTTTGGTCAAATGCCTTTCATGACTGAAATGAAGGTCTTCCGTTGAATCTTCACTGATTCCAATCAATGAAGACTGGCTATCCGTTTGCAGATCTACTTGCAGACTGACGGATTTCCAGAACACATCGATTTGAGGGGAAATGAATTGTTCAAGGAATTCAAAATATTCGCCATCGTTGATCGATTGAGTGGTACTTACCCTCAACTTCACCGGCTGGCGTGAAACGGTGTAGTCATCATTCAGTTCAATTTGAACTTGGAAGGTGTGGAATTCATTGAACCCTCCAAGCAATCCTTCAGGCTCCAGTTGCAACCCGCGTTCAAGGAACCAATTCATCAAAGCCCCTGACTGCAGTGTTGTTGCCATCTTCTCCAATTCGGCATTATCAATCACCTTGTCAGAATACTGTTCCTCGGAGAAAACGCCATCGAACAGAGCCCATGTCGAATCAGATTCGAGTTCTGTTGCTCCTTGATTTGTAATCCCCCAACGCATCCAATACGCCATGTCATCCTGTATGGTCAAAACCGTGGTTCTGGTAATCACCAGATTCTCAGCATCTTTCTGAATATCTGCATCTATCCTGACGTTCAACACACTACTATGTGCGGGACGAAGTGGCTCATCTTCACTGTAGAATGTGGTGGAACCATCACCATCACCAAGAGTGATATCGAATTCAGCCATAGCCTTCCAAGACTCGGAACCAGATTGGAGAGAGTATTCCACCAATACTGTGATTGATTCTTCTTGGTATCCGTCAGGTGCTGTCCATGACCAAGTTGCTTTGACGTCTTGACCAGATGGTGTCTTCACAGGTTGTTCAGTTATTGCCACACCATCCACTGAGCAGTGGATGTCTCCGTTCTCAATCAATTTCTGACCAAATCCCGAGCGTAGAATCGCAGGCAGATGCAGTGTTCTTCCATCGACCAAAGGTGTCTGTAGGTCTATATCTAGAAGGGGCAGGTCTCCAATCAGACTGCTGCCGTGGTCTTCATCCCCCCACTGGAATTCGATAGACGCTCCTCCGGAAGGAACCACGAACACCATTGTTGAGAGTATGAGTTCAACCGAGACAGTATCGCTGCTGACCAATGACCCGGCATCCACTTCTATTTCGAGATCTAGAGTACCTTCTCCATTGGGGAAATACACCTCCCCTGCGGGTGTCTGAGCTGTGAATGAATTAGGTCCAATGTCTATCTGCACAGTCCCATTCAATTGAACACCAGCAGCATTTTCGATTTCATAGTGGATGCTGAATTCCCAGGTGGTTGCTTCGTATTCACCATGGAAATCTGGTTGGAATGTCCAGATCCCAATACTTTCCTCGCTTGGGATGGAAGAAGAGATTGGTTTGCTTTGCAGGTCTCCTCTATCATTGTCAAATGGACTCAGGTCGTCCGCAGCAACAAGAAACAGTTCAACTGATTGACTATCGCAACATTCTCCTGCGGCCTGAACTTCAATCGCAAGATGCTGAGTACTTGACATCACTGTTGCCAGTATCAACAGGCTGAGTACGACAGGGCGTAGACTCGTAGCCCTACCTGCCATGTTCCGCTGTGCAGATGAAGTGCCTTTCAATCCAACGCTTCAGCGGGTGCTATTCATGCAATTGGCAGGTCACAATGCTCGTTCCAGCACGCTTCCCAATTCTCTCTCAAACAGAGTGACCAGTGCTTCTGAGACTTCTTCGTGCAGGTCGTCGGGAAGAATGGAAAGGCCGAGTCTGGCAGCAGCTCTTGTTGCCTTCAGTTCAGCATATACCGTTCTGGCTTTGGCGTTGAAGTAGTAGGTCAATGATTCACGTAATTCTTCTTTCAATTCAGGGTCATCATCAATCTTGTTCTTGATATGAGCCTTCAATTCATCCTTGACCAAATCTCTGACCGCTTCAAGGACGAGGTCCTCGGTCTGCATCAAGTCTCGCAACTGTTCTCGCACTGAACCCGTAAGAATCCTCTCGATAGCCATGCTTGTGCGATGAGAGGGGCATTTTTCAACCATTGCCTTGAATCGAAGTCCTAATTTTGCAATGGAATGGTTGAAAACCGGAGGTATGTTGCGTTGGGCTGGTGGAACCCGTGTCTGAAGTACGCATTAGAGATCTCGTCTTGACCGACGAACATGATACAGTTGAATTAGAAGATAGCCTTGTTGATGCTGCAACGAAGTTACTATCTCTCCCGAGAGGTATTCTTGTTGCGCTTGATGGAGGTAAAGTGAAAGGAGTATTGACAAGCATCCAGATTCTATCTGCCGTTGCTGAAGGAAGTGATATGGAGGCCGAGAAATGTGGCGCACATATTGATACTGATGTTATGGAAGTAGGACATGATGATATTGTTTCGGAGATAGTTGCGGCAATGAATGAGCGCCGTCCACATGCAGTTGTTGCAACTGATGATGAGGGTAATTTCACAGGCTATTTCTCTCCAAATGATTATCGCCAAGCAATGGCTCTTGCTCAGAACAATCCGGCGATTCAAGCACTTGAAGAGTGAGTATCAGTAATGGCATAGAACGAGAGCATCGTTCTCAATCACTGCATAGCCTATTCGTTCCAGTTGAACCATTGTTCCATCTGGGTAGGTATTATCCTCCAATATTCCAGATTCCCTCTTCAGAGTATTCTCCTCTCCAGAATAGAGGATGCTTTCTGTCCCCGCACTGTTCCAGTGAACGATATTCGCTCCTGGCTCGGGTTCGATGGAGGTAAGAATTGCCTTTCCATCGTCGCTGAGCTGAATGTCTGCGAAGTCTTTGAGGCGCATTCTTCCATTTTCTTGCTTTGCCATTTCAAAGTCTGATTTTTCGATATGCACGGTGCCGTTTGACAGGTCAATCCTGCGAACTGGAAATTCATCATGCTCCGGATGCCCTGGAACCTCAAGGAACGATGGAGCCTCGACATTGCTGGTATCCAGTTCCAATGCGATAGCATCACGAACGAATGCCAATCGGGGCGAGCCTCTGTCTATGACCTTGGTATTGTGAGAGTTGAGAGTGGATAATGCAACGCTGATGTCTTTCTGTGTCAAACCTAATTCAATCCAGAACGAGCGTAGTGCTTCTGGGCGGATTCCTCGCCTTCGCATGGCTGCGAGAGTGGGGAGTCTGAGATCATCCCAACCAGTGAATTCACCTCCTTCAATCGCCGCTCTCATCCCCGATGTCGAGAATCCTCCATATTCGTGAACCTTCACCCTACCCCAATATATTGTTTCAGGATATACCCATCCAAAATGTTCGTAGAGCAGCAACTGCTTACGGGTAGAGTCCATCAGGTCTTTGCCTCTGATGATATGTGTAACTCCCTGCAGATGGTCCTCAACAGCACTCTGGAAATCTAGCAATGGCCACACCTTCCAACGATTGCCAATCTCAACTCTTGGGTGCGGGTTTGCATCAGTATCCTGTATTCTGAGGGCTGGCCAATCCCGTAAGGCAGGATTCGGCAGACTCATCTCGGTTTTGACGCGGACAACAGCATCTCCTGCTTTCAATACCCCATCTTTCATCTGGTTCCATAGTTCGATATTCACTTTCACATCGGCACCCCGGTGCGGACAATTACTCATTTCCAGCCGATGCTGTTTGAATTCATCAGCACTGCATAGACATACATATGCACCATTCATCTTCAGTAGTTCCAAGGCATGTTGATGATAGATATCTATTCGATCGCTTGCAATCACCACCACAGGTTCGATGTCGGTCAGCCAACGTACTTCTTGTTCAATCATTGAATATGATTCTGGCAGTGGTGGTTTACGTACAGTGTCGGTATCATCAAATCGTAGAATCAATTTCCCACCAAGCGATTTCGCATACTCAGAATTGATCACCACTCCTCTACTGTGCCCAAATGATAGAGGGCCATTTGGATTTGGAGCAAATCTCAGAATCACCTTTCCAGCATCGGCTTCAGGTAGTTCAGGAAGTCCTTGTCTTCGTTCTTTGACCTGTTTCTCCAAGAGATGTGGGGCCAGAGAGCGCAATTCCTCTCTTATCGATTCCAGACCACTTTCACCTGCTTTCATATTGGCTTCTTCAACCAAAGAGGCAACCATTGGAGAGATCTCCTTTCCATGCGCTCTCAGGTCAGTTCGTTCTCCCATCAGGCGCCCAATCACACTGCCGGCTTTTCCCTGACCTTCGTACTGAAGGGCATTCTGGAGACAATATGCGCGGATGAGGTCCGCTGTCTCGGAGTCGGGTTGCCAAGTCATGGTTAGTCCTCGCGGGAATACCCCCCTTCAATGCGGTGGCTGTAATTCTCCTCAAAACAGGGTTCTCTGTGCAGGTTCAGGCCCATCGCTATCAATTGAAGGTCTCGTGGGAGGGAGGTGTCCAAACATCTCTCTACTGATGTCTGCTGTAGTCTTCCATCTCCATCGCAACACATCATCTGGAACTCCGTCGACAATCAATTTTCTGACGGCTTCTCTAGTCACTGGGTCAGAAGGATATCCAGAACCTAATGCGATATTCTTGTTGAGGGAAAGTTCTGCGATGGCCCTATCACGACATTCCTTTGCTAGAATACTTGCCGCACCAACTTCAGGAAACAGTTCATCTGCTCCATGCCTACTGTCAACCTCCCATCCTTCCAATGGCCATTCATCGAGTTGTTCACATACCTGTTTGCCGAATCTCAGTTCATTGACATCACAGGCATCGAGACGAATGATTCCGCTTGAATCAGCAGGAAGAATCTGGTTGACTAGGTGTGCGAAGATGTCGCGCTCATGTTGATTCAGATTAGATCTCTGCATTGCATTGTCAATCGCTGCAGGACTTGATTCATGGATATTGATCAGCCAGCCTCTCTTCGTTGATTCAGTCAATAACCACGCTTCCAAATCAGCCCTTTTTTGGCTGGTGAGTTGTTTTGAATCTTTGATTCCAGCATCTATGAGTATCTGCAGGTCATTCTCGGGACATGCGAATGCAGCCACTACAAGTGGTCCGATAACAGGGCCTCTTCCGGCTTCATCGACTCCAATGTTCCACATTCTCAGTCCTCGAGGTCAAGGTCATGGTCGTCTTGAAGGGAGCTAACATTTTCCGTCCTCTTGCTTTCATCCTCACCAAGATCGAGGTCCAAATCCAAGCCTTCAGCATCAGAATTGTCGGGCAATGGAATCTCCTTGTTCTCCATCAGACCTTTTGGGTCATGGCGTATGGTGCGTTCAGGAACAGCTTCCACTTCGGGTAATGAAACATTTGAGTCGTGAGGTTTAGTACCTCCTTGCAACAATCCCGATGCTAGGTCATCCATCTGTGTCAGAGCCTGCTTCTCGTCGTGATGGTCGAGTACAATGCTCGCGGCATCGATCAATTCAGGCTCAATTGGCTTTGCTGCGCCCTTCTTTCTCGGGCCACTGGTCAGATTGAAGGCGGCAACGAAATGTTCTGCATCCATGCTTGGGCTATCTGGAATGTCAATCTCTTGAGAATCTCTCTCCCCGAATTTTGCTGATACATCGACAAAAGATTCTTCTTTCTTGTTCGCAGTGATTTCCATCAGCGCTTTTCTTTCTCTTTCCTCGCTGATCAATCTTCTTCTTCTTTTCATTGTCAAGTGAATGGCTAATGCAGAGAATATGATGGCAAAGAGAGTGTATGAATGTCTGCTCCATGCTTCTTCGATATTCGAGAGCAAGGGTTCGAGATTGAGCCATGAGTCTTCATCCGCCTTTTCCTGATCTGCTTGCCAAGGAATCCCTATCCACGAATGGTTGGCAGAAGCGAATACTTCGTCTCCACCGGGGTCAGAGAAACTCCACATGCTCACATTCATCCATAGTGTTCCGTTCAGTTGCTCGTCTTCGGGCAGGTGTGCCCAAGACCTGAACGTCATGTTCTCTCCTGGCTCGATATCGAGCATTTGGAAATCCCTCAGTGTCTCTGCACGCCAATCAAATTCAGCCTCATTAGGAGGAATCAAGCCATGTTCTGTATAATGGCTAACTGTAAGCACCACTATCAGCCCATCAATTCCGTTCCCTTGGTTCTTTACTGTGCAGGAAAGTGTCATGTTTCCTTTAGCATCAATTTCATCGATCACCTCTTCAAATATCCAGTTAGACTTCAATGCCACTGTGACATTGATACTTATTGTATCAATCACTGTGTTATTCCATTTCAGTCTCAAATTCCAGACTACATCATCCTCAGAGAACGCTTGCACTCCTTCTTGCACAGAGATGATGATGCTGGAAACATTTTGGCTTTCCCCTTTTGAAAGTATCACTTCACTTGACTGGTGGCTGATTTCGGCCCATTCTGGATAGATAGGGAAGAGAATGTATTCATCATCATAATTTCCGTTGTTAGTGACCTGCACGGCCCCCTCACATGATTGACTCGGGTCTAATGAGCGACACTCAAATCCAGTGAAATCAAGTTCGCCACTCCGTTGCCGTAGAATTTCTGCACTCAGTTCGACTGAATCTACACGGCTTGGAGCCGCTGGGCTGTAGACAGCCACTTTGATGGTCACGTTTCCACCTGCTTTGTATGGTGCTTGGAAATTGATATCGACCACGCCGCTTTCATTCACACCGACCAAGGAGACGTTGTATTCGGTGGCAATTCGGATGGTCCAATCATCAATTCCCAGAATATCATTTGCTTGTCCATTTTCGATTGCTACTCCATTTGCTTCCAGTGGTGTTATCTCCACTTCTATCCTAGTCTGGGAATTGCCAACGTTGCGTAACCCAATCCGCAGTTTACCGGTTCCGCTGGGCTCGACCACCAGATCATCTTCGAACCAATCGATGCTAGTATTATGGAATACTTTTGGGACAATGGTGAAAGTGTAGAGTGAAACCCTGGTGTCGAGCGATGAAGTTGCACTCATCGTCCATGATTTTTCCACTCCTGCCATGGGTGAGCCATTGATGACTGGGGGAACCCATACTGAGATATTGACCCAACCAAGACCACCTGATTCAAGTTGCATATCTGTTCCGTTCCATGGTTCAGAACCAAGGTCCCACTCCATATGCCATCCCACGTCGCCATTGAGTTGGATGAGTGGCGTATCCTGATGAGAGCCAGTGTTGGAGATATTCAAGGCAAAGGAGAAGGGAGTATCTGGATTGACATTGAAAGTTGAACCAGAACTGCCCCAGGTCAAGTTACTAGACAGGTCTATGGAGATGCTGACACTATTGTTGTAGAAAGGAATCTGTTCGCCACTCTTGAACCACGATAATCCTAGTGTCTGGAATCCAAGTTGAGCATCAAAATCAGGAGTGAGGGTGAGCAACAATTGTCCAAGCGCATTCTCATTCATTTCAACACCAGACTGTGGAAGTCCAGAGACCTCCACATCGGTCAATTGGTTGGTGGTGTTGATGTTCACCATCAGATCTTCAGGTAGTTGGTTGTGCCAAACCATGGAGACATCGGTGCTCTCAGAGCGATGTAGGTGTATCACTCCAGGGTCAGAAACCGTGAAATCGCCATCTCTCGCGGAGGAAGGTGCTAATTCCTTAGACCACAACTGTTGTTCCAAAGATGTCGATGATGAGCAAATGAATGCGCATAACAGCACGATGGTCCATCTCCTCATGGATGTCCGGCGAGCATTCATGCCTTCAATAATTACCTTTGATGGACTTATCTTCCCTATCGGTAGTATCATCTGTAACCCTTCCTCTGGAAAAGCATGGCGCCACCATGGCCTTTCAAGAAGAAGAAGCAGGAAACAGAGAATTCACCTGCCCCAGTGGCATACGAATTGGGAGACGGCAGTTCTGCCAAGACACTTGCAGACAAGTCTCATGTAGAGAGCACTGATTTCAAGGCAGCTATGGCTGCTCTCTCAACTCCGCATCTTGATACTGCAACTCCTGAGGCTGATTTGAATGCTCAGAGTGAAAGCAATACTCCCGTTCATGTACAATCTTCAGATGGGTATTGGTATCTGAAAGCAGCAGATGGCAGTTTTGAGCCAACCCCATACGTCAAGTTGGAGGATGGCTCGTTCAAGCCACACGCATGATCATCGCCAAGGGTTACTACTTTGCGCAGATAAATCAGGAGCACCGGGGACGTCAGGGTAAGGAGCGAATTCCATGCTGGATGATTTCCCTCCTTTCCGTTGTCTGATGAGCATGAGTACCAGAATCATGATGGTGACTGCCAAAGTTACTGCCAGAGTGGCGGTGGTGGTGGACTTTCCTTTCAATTCTGAAGATTGAGCATCATCAGAGGCGTCTGTATTTCCGTCTCCAGAACCATCTTCTCCGGGGGTTGGCAAGACCGGTGTTGTGACATTCACTTTGTTCTCTTGGCATAATTCCTCAGTTCCTCTTTCAATACAGACTGAGACATTGAAACTACCATTATCAGTCCAAACATGGTAGACGGTTGAGCCTGTGGAATTTCCACCATCGCCGAATTCCCAGTTGATACGATCCACAGTAATGTTCAATTGGATGGCGAAGGTGATGTTTTCATACATTTCAATATCTTCTGGTATGGAAATGGCAATGAATCCTAATTCCGGAGGAGGGGGCTCAGGAGGCTGTGTGCCCTCATCAATCTCTGAGTCGCAATCATCATCCTTTTCATTCCAGATCTCAATCGCATCGGGATTGATTGCGGAATTATTCTCGTCGCAGTCTTCGAACCAATAGAATCCGTCTCCATCCTGATCTGCATCGAAAACCAATGGGTCGGTTTGGTGAATCCAAATCTCCACAAAATCAGAAAGTCCATCATCATCTGTGTCTGAGTCATTGAAATCAGTTCCATATTGTGAATACTCAGAATAATCAGAAAGTCCATCATCATCCGCATCGCTCAGCATGAAATCTTCATCTATCAGGCCATCACAATCTTCGTCAACACCGTTCAAGGATTCAACCGCACCAGGGTGAATGGAAGAGTTTGATTCATTGCAGTCATCGAACCAATACCAGCCGTCTGCATCCAGATCTGGATCTGGGACCAATGGATCAGTGCCGAGTTCCAACACTTCTCGTCCATCTTCCAATCCATCATCATCAGTATCGTTGTCGAGGTGATTTGTACCATGCTGATGCCATTCAGCCCAGTCGTCAAGTAAATCTGAGTCTGAATCAAATTGATCAAACCCTTCGTCAGTCGCATTGTCACAGTCATCGTTGATACCATTCAGTATTTCCACTGCAGCAGGATTGATGGAAGCATTTGAGTCGTTACAATCATCAAACCAATAGAATCCATCAGCATCAAAATCAGCGTCAGCAACCAACGGGTCAGTGCCGTGTACGAGGACTTCATCTCCATCGTTCAATCCATCTCCATCAGTATCCCATAGGTTGGGGTCTGAGCCGATGGTCCCAACTTCAAGACCGTCGTTGAGGCCATCGTTGTCAGAATCATTATCCAAGGGATTCGTGCCATAGATAAGGACTTCATGGCCATCTCCTAAACCGTCGTCATCGGTATCATAGTCGTCAGGGTCGGTGTTGTGGACATCGGTCTCATTGCTGTCCCATAACAAATCACCATCACTATCCACAACAGCATTTGTTCCATGAAGCATCAATTCCCAGTGATTCCAGGTTCCGACATCCTGATTTCCATCATCATATACCTCCAGTGTCCAAGTTCCTTGAGATAATTCATTCCAGTGTTGAACACTTGAGAATACCCATTCATCGTAGTTATTACCACTATCTCGATTAGCGACATAGTTGATGAGTTTTGATTCGGTTCCATCTGGAGATATCAGGGTGATGTCGAGGTCACTGCGGTATGGGTGACTTGCATCAAATAGTATCTCAACGGATTCCAGCATGATGTTGTCATTGACTACAAAGGTCGAGACCACCGGATTGTTGGGGTCATTATCGGGAATGGATTGGGCGACGTTCACAGTACCCGAGGTCAAGTTGACCTCTGTACCTACGGTTGTCCAGTTATTGGCAATGTCAACAGCATGTCCTGCGTCGATAACTCCGAAGCCATACTTGTGATTGAATTGAAGACCGGCTCCGTTGGCACTCCATCCTGAATCGCTGGCATCATTCATTCTCGAACTTTGTACCAAGACATGCTGCACATCTCTCCATGTCAGATTTGAGTTGGCTTCGAGCATCAATGCGATAACTCCTGAAACCAAAGGCGTTGCACTTGAAGTTCCTCCGAATGAATCTGTGTAGTCCGAATTGCTGTAGCCGCTGGAGCCTTGGAGGTCAGTGGTTGTGATTCCAACTCCGCTGCCATCAGAAGGTGCAGAGACCAATACGTTGGCGCCAGGTTCTCCATATGTGGTCTGGTCCCCATCGTGGTCGACTGCAGTCACTGAAATCGTGTATCGACTGTTGGCATATCCATCAAGGTTTGAGTCATCGTCGTTTGAAAGCCCATTTCCTGCAGCCCATGTGATGATGTTTCCAAGTCCACCACGTCCACTATATGCATCATTCTCGAATGCAGCCAGCATGTATGGACCCGGAGCTTCCAATGTGTAGCCATTATCCGAGGGGCCCCAACTATTGCTGTAGATATCGATGGCCTGATTCTGATGTGAGAGAGCGTCTGCTTCGTCAGTGTCTGACTTGCTGCATGCAATTAGTAGAAGCCCTGTCAACGATGCATCTGGAGCCGCTCCACTGACTCCTTTGCCGTTATCTCCAGTTGCTGCTGCGACTCCTGCTGCTGAGGTGCCATGGCTATTCCAACTGCTAGGCATTGGGTTGCCATCATTTCCACAGTAATCGTAGTCCAGTGTATGGTCGTAATTGCTTGACAAGTCTTCGTGGTCGTGTTCCAGACCATCATCGACAATACCTATTGTGACTCCCGTTCCGAGCACTTGGTCCCATGCACCGGAAATGTTGACATCTTCTCCTGATACTCCATTGTCCTGCCCAGTGTTCTTCAAGTGCCATTGGTCGTCAAAGAGTGTGTCATCAGGTATCATTCGTGGCAGGCTTACCTTCTTCAATAAGGGATAGAAACTCTCTACTTCAAGTTCAGAGAGAATTGACACTGGTTCAGAGTTAGAGTCGAATCTCCATATCCATGCATCTTCCAGCAGTGGTGCTGGAATCAGTGTTGCTCCAGCAGAAGTTGCCATCCTTCGGCTATGCATCTCGCTGGGTCCACAATCTGATGGTGGAGATACCACCATCCATTCCCTGTTCTGTAATTCATTGATCGAA
>Ga0066853_10000629_pt1 | contig 13576 bp, 13 predicted proteins | sample ETNtaG_28_FD_67284 | JGI IMG/M metagenome (GOLD analysis project Ga0066853, IMG submission 67284) | Marine microbial and viral communities from oxygen minimum zone, Eastern Pacific Ocean - ETNP201406SV61 | ecosystem: Environmental > Aquatic > Marine > Oceanic | place: Pacific Ocean: Eastern...
ACATTAACGATATTGATTTTTTATACGATTGTGATTACGTCATAAACGTAGCAGCGGAAACACACGTCGGAAACTCTATTGTCTGCAGCGATGAATTTATTCATTCGAACGTAAACGGGGTGCACCACCTTTTAGAAAAGATTCGCCACTTTAGACAAGAAGGTAAAGATGTTCCTGTGTTTTTTCATTTTAGCACAGATGAGGTTTACGGAGATATAGAGTCCGGGAGCCACACAGAAAAAGACCTCTTAAAGCCCTCCAACCCTTATTCAGCCACGAAAGCTTCGGCCGATATGCTAGTATTGGCTTGGAACAGGACCTACGGCATTCCTTACGTAATACTTAGACCAACTAATAACTACGGAGAAAACCAGTACGTAGAAAAACTTGTGCCTAAAGCATGCAAATACATCCAATTAGGCAAAGAAATTCCATTACACAATAACGGCTCCCCCGTCCGCAGTTGGCTCCACGCGGACGATACCGCCCAAGCTGTTACTACTATTATTCAATCAGGAAAGACTAACGAGATTTATAACGTAGAAGGAGGCTTCGAGCAAAAGAATATAGACACAGTTAAAAAAGTCCTTAGGTGCTTCGGAAAACTTAACGAAGACGAGTCCAACCTAGATGACTACTTAGACCTTTCTATATCTAGACCCGGACAAGACATTCGCTATTCTCTTGACGACAGCAAATTACGGAATCTAGGATGGAGGGCAAAAATGAATTTTAATACAGAAATAACCAGCATCGCAGAATATTATAAAGATAAGTTCATATGGTAATTTATGTTGACATAGATGACACTATCTGCAAAACACCTTCTCTTAAAGACTCAAAAGAAAAGGATTATAAGAGCAGCAAGCCCATCGAGAAGCATATAAATAAAGTTAACTCCTTATATGAAGAAGGTCACAAAATAGTATACTGGACAGCCAGAGGAAGCTTATCAGGAAAAGACTGGGAGGACCTAACGAGAAAGCAGCTTAGTGAATGGGGGGTAAAATTTCACGCAGTAAAATTCCATAAGCCTTTTTACGATATTTTTATTGACGACAAAAACATAAACGTTAAAGACTTACTTAATTTTAAACCTGAGAATTCTAAATGAAAGACAAGATATTAATTATTTTTGAGATGGCGAACAACCACATGGGAGATGTGGAGCACGGAAAGCTAATGGTGGATAAATTTTCTGAAGTCGCTGAATTATTTAAACATAAGTTCAATTTTGCTTGGAAGTTTCAGTTTAGGCACCTAGAAACCTTTATACATAAAGACTATGCTGACAGGGACGATCTGAAATATGTAAAAAGATTCAAAGAAACCAACCTTACCAAGGATGAATTCTTAACCCTTAAGGATTACGCTCAAGAAAAAGGCTTTCTTACTATGAGCACAGCTTTTGATGAGCCCTCAGTCGACCAAGTAAAAGAAATGGGCTTCGATATTGCAAAAGTTGCAAGCTGTTCTTTTACCGACTGGATGCTTTTAAATAAAATTAAAGAGCTGGATATTCCTGTTATCCTTTCGACCGCGGGAGCTTCTCTTAAAAACATAGACAACGTAGTTAGCTTTATGCAGCACAGAAAGAAAGAGTTCTGTTTGATGCATTGCGTTGGAAAATATCCCACAGCATTTGAAGATCTTGAGCTGAATCAAATTTCGTTATTAAAAGAGAGATACCCCGAGGTTAAAATCGGATACTCAACTCACGAAGAGCCGGACGAAACAAGAGCTATATATATGGCTATCGCTAAAGGAGCCTTCGCCGCAGAAAAACACATAGCGGTTGAGACTGACGAACACAAAGCCAACGCTTACTCAGTTACCCCTATACAAATGATGGAGTGGTTGTCGGCGGCGTCCAACGCGCTATCCGCTAACGGCTCTAACGAAAGACAACCCGCCTCAGAGAAAGAACTGGCTGATTTAGGTCAATTTAAAAGAGGAGTCTTCGCAAAAAAAGACTATAAGAAAGGAGAGTTTATAACTAGAGACGGGTTTTACTGCGCATGGCCCAGCGCAGAGAACCAACACTTGGCAGATAGTATGTCAAAGTATAGCGGCTTTTTTATCAACGAAGATATTTCGGCCGATCAGCCCCTACTAAAAGAATCTGTGTCAGTTGAGAATCTCAGGCAAAAAGCTTGGGATATAGTTCAAGACGTTAAAAAATTTTTAAATGACTCCAAAGTAATTTATCCCCCGTCGGCAGATTTAGAGATATCCCACCATTACGGAATAGATAAATTTTATAAGACCGGAATAGCAATGATTACCGTAGTCAACAGAGACTACTGTAAGAAGCTAATCATCATGCTACCCGGGCAAGAGCACCCAGAGCAGTATCACAAAAAGAAAGAGGAAACCTTTATGGTTCTTCACGGTCTACTTGATTTAAAAGTGGACGACTCTGAAGAGACCTTGAAAATCGGCGAGACCTATACGGTCGTCCCGTTAGTGAAACATTCTTTCTCTAGTAAAGATGGATGTGTCCTAGAAGAAGTTTCTTCCACCCACTACCCTAATGATTCCTTTTATACCGATTCAAAAATAGAAGAGAACTCTAATAGGAAAACTATTGTATCTTACTGGAGATGAAGCTATCCGACTACGTAGCTTCTAGAATAGAAGAACATGTAAGTCACGTTTTCTGCGTATCTGGCGGAGGATGCATACATTTAGTAGACTCTATTTCCAAAAGCAATACTAAGCTAATTCCTAATCTCCAAGAACAAGGTTCGGCTATTTGTGCCGAGTCATATAGTCAATATACGAATAAGCTCGGAGTTGCTCTTGTGACGACAGGACCCGGAGCGACTAACGCTGTGACCGGAATCGCTTCTGCTTGGCTTGACTCGATACCTGTATTGATTATATCTGGACAGGTTCAAAATAAAGACCGAGTCGGAAATAGGGGGGTAAGGCAAATAGGGTTTCAGGAAATAAATTCAGTTTCTATATATAAGGAGATAACCAAGTACGCTGTTACCGTCTCTGACCCTAAGTCTATTAAATACCATATAGACAAAGCTCTTCATCTTGCTACAAACGGAAGAAAGGGGCCTGTTTTATTAGACATACCTCTGGATGTTCAAGCGGCGGAAATAAACCCCAACAAGCTCAAAGGCTACGCAGCCCCCAAATCCGATAAATTTAACCAACTAAACCTCTTCGACGACGAAGACGAGTTATTCAGTTCTAACATGACGGGAGGTTATGTTAAGTCTCTGTTAAATTCCCTCTCCGAAGCGAAGAGGCCTATCGTCCTAGCCGGTAACGGAATTAGGCTTTCTGATGCTTACGCTGGATTCATCGAGTTTATAGAAAAAACAAAAATTCCAGTTCTCACAACTTGGAAAGCATTAGACCTTTTAGAGGAGACTCACCCTCAATATGTTGGAAGACCCGGGGGAGTGGGTCAAAGAGGAGCTAACTTCAATCAACAAAATTCGGATTTTATTATAGTCATAGGAGCCAGACTCGACCACGGTCAGCTGGCTTACCAGCCCCAATATTTTGCAAGAGAAGCTGTAAAATGTATCGTTGACGTAGACGAAAACGAAATAAATAAGCTGGGCATAAACATTGATTACCCACTTTCCGTAGACGCTAAACATTTTTTCAAGCAGATTAACCCAAGCCTAAAAGAGAAACACAAGGCTCCAAATAAATGGCTTAAGCACTGCAAGAATTCATATAACAAATACCCAGTTGTCCTAGATGGCTACCTAGAAGATAAAGAACTCATAAGCAACTATGCCTTTATAGAGCATCTCTCGGATCTTCTACCAGAAAACTCTCTACTGATCCCGGGCAGCTCGGGCGCTTCGAGCGAAGTTACGATGCAAGCCTTCAAATGTAAAAAAGGCACTAGAGTATATAATAGCCAAGGCTTAGGGGCTATGGGCTTCGCTATTCCTTCTGCTATAGGAGGGTGCATTGCCAGCGGAAAAGAAACTATAAGCATTGACGGAGACGGAGGGTTTACTATGAACGTTCAAGAGCTCGAGTTGATTAGCAGATATAACTTGCCGATTAAGATTTTTGTTTTAAATAACAACGGATATGGCTCAATAAGAACCACTCAAAACAGTCACTTTGACGGAAGGCTAGTCATTAGCGACCCCTCTAGCGGACTTACCTTGCCTTCTGTAATGTGCGTATCAGCATCTTACAAAATACCTTACATGAAAATACCTAACCAAAGTAATCTTAAAGCTGATATTAAAACTGCTCTAGATACCTCAGGTCCTCTAATTTGTGAACTAAAAATAAACCCAGATCACGTTACCCTACCTAAAGCCTCGGTAAGAAAAAAAGAAGACGGCAGTTTTACCACTCTTCCCATGGAAGACCTGTTCCCCTTTTTGGACAGAGCAGAGTTTAAAAAGAACTTATTCATAACGGAACTTGAATATTAAAGAAAACTAAAAATTAAAAAAATTCTAATAACCGGAGGCGACGGATTTATAGCCAGAAGCCTTAAGAAGAAGCTGGGTACGAAGCACAACTTAACGTCGCGTAACAGTAAGCAGCTAGACTTGCTCGATTCCAAAAAAGTATACGAGCTATTCACCAAGGAACGTTTCGATATCATTATTCACGGAGCGACCTATGACGCTGCTCCAGAATTCTCTGATAAAAACCCTAATTTAGTTTTAGAGAAAAACCTTAGAATGTTTTTTAACATAGCTAGATGCAGTGAATTTTTTGAAAAAATGATCTACTTTGGCTCTGGTGCCGAATTCAGCAGAGAGAACTGGGTTCCTAAAATGAGCGAAGACTATTTCGACGAACATATACCCACGGATCAATACGGGTACTCGAAATATCTAATGAATAAGCATTCGCTAAAAAGTTCAAATATTTATAACTTAAGGTTATTCGGAGTTTTTGGAGAACACGATGACTGGAGGTATAGATTTATCTCAAACGCTTGTTGCAAAGCGGTGCTTGACATGCCTATAAAAATGAGATTTAATTCGGTTTTTGATTATTTGTATATTGATGATTTAGCTAAAGCTGTAAAATGGGTAGTAGGCTCGGAGGTTAAATATAAAAATTACAACATATGCACAGGAAAAAGCTTTTCCTACCTGTCTTTAGCTGAAAAAATACAGGAAATTTCAGGCAAAAAACTAGAAATTATTATCGAAAACGACACCGGTGAGTATGAATACAGCGGGGATAGCTCTCGATTTTGCTCTGAGTCCGGCATAAAATTTACAAATATAGATAAATCTTTAGAAAAAATTTACAGCTGGTGTGAAAAAAATAAAGATATTATTAATAAAAAACATTTCGTATATTAAATGAAAAATGGACGAACAAACCCGACTAGCCTTTCTCTCTACTCGATAGAAAATAAAATAAAACACTTCAGGGAAGAACACCCAGAAATCGGCCTCCCGAAAGACATATTCGAAGCGGTAAGTCGAATGACGCCGATGACCAATGTCGATCTTTTAATAAAAGATAACGAAAACAGAGTTTTGTTAGCTTGGAGGGACGACGAGTACGCAGGAACAGGATGGCACATCCCCGGCGGAGTTATCAGATATAAAGAAACAATGATTGAAAGACTTAACCTTGTCTCAAGGACAGAGATAGGCTATCCAGTATCGTATAAAAAAGAGCCAATGTGCTCAAAGGAGCTTTTTGTTAACAGAGACACTTTATGTCATTTTATTTCTTTTTTATTCGCCTGCTCCTTGCCCGGAAATTTTATTCCCGATAACAAAAACCTAAAAGAAAACGATCCGGGGTTTCTAAAGTGGCATGACGATTGTCCTGATGATCTAATTGAGCTTCATCACATGTATAAAAAAGAAATAAACGAAGACCAATGGAAATAAGTAAAAAATGCCTATCTTGCGATTCCGCCCTGTTCGAGGATCACTTTTTTAAACTGGAGAACATGCCTGCGGGTGCTCAAGAATTTGACAATCCTTCGAAAGTAGACTTAGAAGTAAGGCAATGTTCACATTGCGAGCTAGTTCAGCTGACTAACGAACCGGTTCACTCCTACAAAGATGTTATTCGCGCAGTAGGGTTTTCTGACGAAATGAAAAAATTTAGAGAAGAGCAGTTTGGAAACTTCATTAAAGAGAACTCTCTCTATGAAAAAAGAGTTCTTGAGGTCGGTTGTGGAGACGGGGAATATCTTCGCGTTATGAGAGACGCCGGAGCAGAAACTTACGGACTGGAAAACAACCCAATGCTTGCGCGTAAAAGCAGAGCAAGAGGACTAAGCGTTTATCAAGGATACATTACAGACAAAAACAGCAGGGTAATAAACCACCCTTTTGATGCTTTCTTTACAATGAACTTTCTTGAGCACGCCCCGAACCCCAAGCAGCTACTCGAAGGAATCAGAAACAACCTTAAAGAAGGAGGAGTCGGGATAGTAGAAGTGCCTAACTTTGACATGATGGCAGCTACCGGACACTTTTCGGAGTTTATAGGAGATCACCTGTCCTACTTCACTAAATCAAGCCTAACTTTTCTTTTAGACGCATCTGGGTTTGAGGTTTTGGAATGCTCATCCATCTGGCATGATTATATTATCTCAGCCACCGTAGCCAAAAGAGACAAAGAAGAAAGTTCCCGCCTAGCTGGCTTCACAAAAAACAAAATAGACTTTGAGCTTTTTGAAAAAAAGAAAAATAAGGACCTGTCCAGTCTAGACAAATACATTAGAGGATACGAAGACAACAGCGTAGCTGTTTACGGGGCCGGTCATCAATCTTTAGCCTTAATAGCCCTGTCTGGAATTGGCCCTAGACTTAAATATATAGTTGACGACGCCCCGTTTAAGCAGGGTAGAAAATCTCCCGCTAGCAACGTGCCAATCGTCTCCGCGAACACGTTAAGAGAAGATCCTGCAAAGGCTATTGTAGTAATAGGAGCAAGCTACTCTGACGAAATAGTTGATAAATTGACAAAATCCGGCTACAATAACCTAAACATAGCCGTACTAAGACAAGAAGGTTTAAAAATTTACAAATGAATAAAGAAAACTTAAGCGTAAAAACCCTAAAAGAAGGCGACGGAGAGGTTCCAAAAGCAGGGGAGACCGTACTTATACATTACGAGCTTTGGGCAAACGAAGGCGTCACAACCTCGGAGTATGACTACGAAAAAAAGGAATACGTAGATAGAATTTCTTACAGTACCTACGATACCAATATACCACTATCTGGCCCTATTGAAATTTGCATAGGGAAAAGGACGCCTAAAGACGAGACCTACATAAAAGGCCAGTCTATCAAAGGTATCGACATCGCCCTTCTGCAAATGAAGGTCGGCGCCAAATCTAAGCTTCTTATCCCCTCCGACTTAGCCTACGGAGAGGAAGGGGCTAGCAGCTTTCATACTTTTCACGGATACAGAACCCCTCCGAATACTTCCATTATATGTAATATAGAGTTAGTAGAGATTTTATCAAACGAGCCAAAGGAAGGTCGTAATAAATCTGGATACGACGCAAACTAATTATGAAAGAATTCGAATCTAACGTAACCCAAGAGAAGTGGTTTAAGCATACGACTAAGCCTTGGAAAAAAGTAATCAACCAAACCGGAATTATCCTAGAGGACGAAATACACGAAGGCAAAATAAAAGGGTGTGTAAAGGTTAAAAAGGTCCTTAAAAAAGGCACAAGAGTAATAATTGACGATATTAGAGGAAGAATCAAGCCTCAATATATGGTAACAGACCCGCAGGGAAAAATTTGGTTCGTCTCCGCTTTAAATATCGAGGTGGAACAAAACGAGGAAAGACTTCCGGAGCTAGATAAGTATCAATACCGAGGAGGAGTTCGTCACGACGGCAAAGAGTTAAACCCTCGTTATTCCGTAGAGACGAGTACAGAAGAGGAATATAATGAGCGGCTTGAAAAAAACAAAAATTAATTAATAATATGGCAAACTCACACAGATCAATGTTTGAAAACCCGCTCGAAGGGAACGCTCATGACGCGCCCCCTATGTGGTCCGAGAAAGAGCTTCAGGAAATCGCCAAGCTAACGCAAGAGAAAGGAACCCTCACCTCAGAGCAGCTTGCTAAAATCAAAGAAGGCAAAGTCATGCAGGCTACAGAGGTCACAGACGAAGGGCTCAGGCAGAACTGGCTCAAAAATTATAAGCCTCATGTTTATGAAAAAATGATGGACTTTCCGCGCAAGATTGCAGCCGGAGAAAGTTTGGCTATTATTCAGTTCCAGTATGATTATCTTTGTAATTTTGATTGCGAGCACTGCTGTATTGATAAATTTTATGTTCCTAGAAATTGGGAAAAAGCAAGCGGTAGACGCAAATTCGAACTAGAAGATGTAAGGCGTCTCTCTAAAGAGGCTGACGAAATGGGCTTAGCGAACTTCGTGATCACAGGAGGAGAACCTTTAATTATTAAAGAATACGACCAACTTGTAGAGGCGATCGATCCCTCTAAATTTTACTTGGTTACCGACTCAAACGGTTGGCATTTAGATATTAAGAGAGCGAAGCATCTTAAGAAGATCGGAGTAGACAAAGTTCAACTTAGTTTAGACGGAGCCTCGGCTGAAGATCATGATACATTTAGAAGAGCTCCGGGCTCTTGGGAAAGAGTCATGCGCGCTATCGATGCGTGCAAAGAAGCAGATCTTCACGTTATTCTTTCTACTGTAATCTGGAAGGATAGGATTTACACTGAAGAATGGAGAAACTTTTTAGAGTTCGCGAAAAGTAAACAGGTAGGCACCTATGTCGTTTACGCTAAGCCTGTTGGAGCATATGAAAACGTTACTGATCAAATGATGACGGAAACGGAGGGTAAAATTTTACAACAGTTCGAAGAAGAATATGACATTTTTACCCACATGACCCCTTCCTACGGAAGAGATATAGGGTGCATTGCCGTAAAAAGGATTTTGCCTGTTTCTCGCTATGGAGATATTATGCCTTGCCCATATCAGCATGTTTCTTTAGGTAATTTTTTCGAAGAGCCCCTCGCTGAAATTGTTGGCAGAGCCTTAAACATGAAATGGTTTGACCCTCGCAAAAACATGCCTTGTATCTGCGGTGTCGACAAAGGTTTTATCGAAAACGTTGTTTCGGAATCTTACGGAGACGCCGAGGTTCCAGTTAGATACGATAAAGTACTCAATTCCGACGATTTTTTAGATCAAGAAAATATGGGCGATGTTAAACGAGGTTCTGGCTGCGGCAAGGAAAATGAAACTTGGAAGAATTCCCCGCTGATTACAGTAAAAGGGGCTGAAATCAAACCGTATAACCCGGTTGAAGAATCCATGGACAGAGCAACCTAAAAAAAGTTTTTTTGATTTGAGTTCTGCTTTTCGTTAAAATAACCCGTAATGCTTAAAGTACTAATTACAGGTATCCTAGGCCAAGACGGCGCAAATATGGCCGAATACTTACTAGGCCTAGACAAAGTCGAAGTTTTCGGCATGATGAGAAGGACCTCTAATGCAAACTTCGGCAATATCAACTCCTTTAAGGAGCATGAAAACTTTAATCTAGTATGTGGAGATTTAACGGACGAAGTATCAATAGATAAACTCGTAAAAGAAATACAGCCAGATTTTTTCATTAACTTCGGAGCGAATTCTTTCGTTGGATGTAGCTGGGACATGCCCCTACAGGTTTTTGACGTTAATACTCTCGGCGTGATTAGGTGTTTGGAAGCTTTAAGAAAATTCAAACCGGATTGTCGGTTTTATAGCGCTGGAAGCTCAGAGGAACTCGGGGATGTAGACTATAGCCCGCAGGATATCAAGCACCCAATTAAAGCCAGAAGCCCTTACGGAGCAGCCAAGGCGGCTGCTCGCCATATTGTTAAGGTCTACAGAGAATCTTATGATATGTTTGCTATACATAGCATACTCTTTAACCACGAAGGGCTAAGAAGAGGGGAAGAGTTTGTCACTAGAAAAATAACCAAAGGGGTAGCTAGAATAAAAGCGGCTATCGACAAGGGCGAAAAATTTAAACCCCTCCAATTAGGGAACGTAAAAGCAAGACGAGACTGGTCCGATTCAGAAGACTTTGTAAAAGCTGTATGGCTGATGCTAAACCAAGACCAGCCAAAAGAATACGTCTTATCCAGTAACGAAACCCACTCTGTTAAAGAATTTGTGAGCCTAGCCTTCGGCGTCGCCGGGATTCCGGGGCTTTGGAGCGGAGAAGGCCTAGAGGAAAAGTTTAGGCTGTTTCAAGAAAATACCCCCTTGGCCGAAATCAACGAGGACTTTTACAGACCAGCGGAAGTAGACCTTCTTTACGGAGACTCTACCCCTATCCGCAAAGAGCTCGGATGGAAACCTGAAATCTCTTTTGAGGATTTGGTAAAAAGAATGACCGTAGCAGATGTTCTAAGGGAGAAAAACGCTTGAATGTTAAAAAGCTTTTCGGAAATAACCGAAGCTGCTGGTAGAAAATTTTCTTGCGAAAGACAAGACGAATTCATATATCTCTTGCTAGCAAAAGATAGCGAGCCCGGATACTTTCTGGACGTAGCCTGTGGTCACCCAAAAGACGCTAGCAACACTTATATTTTAGAGCGCTATTATAACTGGGAAGGCTTGGGTTTCGATATAGGTGACGTAGAAAGAGACTGTAACTGGAGTTCTCACAGGAAAAACCCCTTTCATCAAGTTGACGCAACCTCACCGCAGCTTACAGAGCTCCTCAAGCAGCACAGCAAAAAAGAAGTAGACTATATATCCCTTGATGTTGACGGGCCTCACCAAAATTTTGGCGCTGAAACCCTAATGAGGATATTGGACGCTAACATTGAGTTTAAAGCTATGACTTTAGAGCACGAGGCTTTTAAAAACGGAGGATCCATTCGTGAAACAACTAGAACACTTCTTTTCTTGAGAGGATATCAAATGTTATTCGAAGATGTTTCTTTCGAAAACGGAGAACCTTGGGAAGATTGGTGGGTAAAAGAAGACTCTATTCCTATTGAGAACATAATGAGCATATACAAAAAAGGAGCAACTTTTAATGAGTGTATAGATTCTTTATCTAAATTCATAAATTAAAGACATGACAGCTAAGAAAAAAGAAAGCAAAAAGAAGGCGGTTAGCAAGAAAGCTCAACCCAAGAAGAAAGCTCAACCCAAGAAGAAAGCTCAACCCAAGAAGAAAGCGCAGCCTAAGAATAAAACCACGAAAAGCGAAGCAGCTAAAAAAAGAAAGCCGCGACCCGCGTCTAATCTTTCACAAGGCAACAATCTAGGATTTAAAACAGTCGCGAGCGGAGACGTAACACAACACCCCAAGGCGAAAAGTAGCTGGCTAGACTCGCTTAAGCGATCGCTTAAGCGAATTGTAAAAAAATCAGAGAAAAAAAAGCGTAAAGTGTATGACTGCTGTCAATTTTTAAGCGAAAACGACTTATTAGAAATTAGAATAAACCAGCATTGGGACGTAGTCGATAAATTTATAGTCGTTGAGTCAACTCAAACTCATTCAGGGCTAGAAAAACCCCTTAATTTAGATATTGCAAGATTCGCTAAGTATTCAGAAAAGCTTATATACGTCCCCTTATGCTCGCTAGATAGGATGTGTGAAATTTACCCAAGCTTGAGCGACGACAGTTTTCACTCAGTCATGTACCACAAAGATAAAGAAGCTGAACAAGTTTGGAAAAGAAACAGCATCCAAGGAAACTATTATTTGAAAATTTTAAACGATCTTGGAGCCTGCGATGACGATATTGTTTTCGCGAGTTCGCTAGACGAGATCCTTCGTGTCGACTCTTTTAAAGAAGGGATAGATATCGTTGATTCTTCCGGAGACGACAATAAACCCCAGTCCCCAGAGGACCATCTCCCCCAATTAAAAATACAAAACTGGTCAACGCTTGCAGACTTGAGGACTTCTGCTATTTTAGGATTTAAGCTTCAATGGTATTTATGTAAGGTGAATTTTAAAATTGACAGAACAACGGCAATGGGGGTTTTAACCAAGTATTCCACTTATAAAAAGATAAGCTCTGTGATGGTAAGACACATGGCTCTTGCTACGCATGTTCCAATCGGAACGAATGAAAACCCAGCTGGTTGTCATTTTTACTTTTTCGACCCTACGCTTAACGGCGAGGGAGTGAAAGAGAAGTTTAACTGTTGGCCTCACTACAAAGACGACATAACAGGAATGCGTCAAGACCCGTCCACAGCCCACAATTTTGACCTAGTGCAATCGCTTTTTCAAAAGTGGCCCCCCCACCTAATCGAGGTCACCAAAGAGACTCACCCAAAATACCTAGTGGACAATCTAAACAAATATCAACACTTGCTAGGAACGCAAGAGTAACACAATGGTTTACGACTGCTTCCCATTTTTTAACGAAAATGACTTACTTGAACTAAGGATAAACCAGCACTGGGATTTTGTCGACAAATTTATTATCACAGAGGCAGATGAAACCCACACTGGGCTGCCCAAGCCCTTTAACTTTGATCACGATAGATTCGACAAATATAAATCCAAAATTATATACAACAAGATAGAAGGCTTCGATAAAAACATAGAAAAGTTTCCCGTCTTGTTAGACGACTTTAGTACGCATGATAGATCCAGAGCCGGGCAAAACACTAAAGACTGGATCAGAGACCATTTTCAAGGAAACTATCCGGTTAAAGTTTTGCGAGACGTCGGCGCTGAAGATACCGACATTATCTACATCAGCGCTCTAGACGAAATCCTTAACGAGCAAGCCTTCGAAAAAGCTTTTTATATATTTTCAGACAAGAACAAGGTTTACCCGCTTAGGCGGCTAGACAGAGTTATACCAAATGCCTTTCAGTCTAGGCCTAGTATTGGATTTTCCCTAGACTTGTACGTTTATAAATTTAATCTTTTTTGTCAGAACATTCCTGTTGCTCAAATGACAGAGTTCTCTCTGCTTAAAAAAATCCTACCCTCAACCATAAGAGGCAACGCGATTTCCACCCACCCCTCCGTACCCAACGCCGGATGGCACTTTTCTTGGCTCGATGACACCGGCGGAAATAAAGTTTTAAAAAAACAAAAGAGCTGGGCTCATTCTAGGGACATAGTTCCTAATAATAAAAAAATTAAATACGATCATAAAAACATCAACGAAGCATTAGACAGGCTTTTTGCAGATTATAAAATAAAAAAAGTTCCCATTTCCCCCGAAACTCACCCTAAATATTTAATTAATAATTTAGAAAAATATAAACTATACATTGATCTTGACAACGGAGAAGAATACTAATAGAATGCTCCAGTGAGGGAAACTGAAAAAAAACAAAAAAAACGAAACATTCCCCGAAAAAGGGTCTCTCAGTAAAATTTTCAAAAATACTAGACGCGTATGCGGAGAAGCAAAAAAAATCCAACTATAAATCAGCTCATAATTGAAAAATTTTTAAAAGACCCAAACGGAATATGGAAAGATAAAAACTCCCGAATGAGAGAATTAGGAACAACCAAGAAGCTTTTGGACAAATATCCCAATAAAAGATTTTGGTTCAGAATGAACATACCTTTCGAAATGGAATCTTTACTTTGGTTTTTGGCGCCAAAAG
>Ga0066853_10000676_pt1 | contig 13118 bp, 12 predicted proteins | sample ETNtaG_28_FD_67284 | JGI IMG/M metagenome (GOLD analysis project Ga0066853, IMG submission 67284) | Marine microbial and viral communities from oxygen minimum zone, Eastern Pacific Ocean - ETNP201406SV61 | ecosystem: Environmental > Aquatic > Marine > Oceanic | place: Pacific Ocean: Eastern...
TGCCAGATGGCTACGGCGGTTATTGCGGTGAAGGTTGGAAGCACTATCATGATCAATCGTGGCCAGGTCAGAAGCCCCTTTGGTGGCTTATCCAGATAAGGAGAACCGGGCATAAGAAATTCACACTCAGCAACACTTCTCATCGATTGCCTGCACGACGATTTCGACCTTCGCTCCTGCAGGTAATGATGCACCATATGTCGCTCGGGCAGGAGGAACTGGAGTATCGCCAACCCATTCTGAATATACTTCATTCAGTGCTGCGAAGTCAGCAATATCATTCAGAATGACTTGTGAGAAGCAGATTCCATGTTTTGAGACGCCGGCTGCAGCCAACAAGGAATCAATCTTGGCGAGACAACCTTTGGTCTGCTCTTGGATATCATCTCCTGCTTCTGGTGCTATCTGTCCAGCCAACCAGATGATTCCGTTCGCCTTGACTCCTGGTGAATATGGGCCGTAGGTTTTGCCGCCTTTCACTTCAATACGCTCTTTCGCCATGTTCAGCGAGTAGGGAGGGAGTACATTGCCGTTCTCTTGACAATGTGAGGCCGATTGGAGGGGCTATGGCGGTTGCGACCTGCTGGGTATTGGACCACCCCGCACATCTGCAGATTCTTGCAGGTTTCATTCGTGGAGGTTCTACATCTGATATTCTGGTGGTGACTGAACGTTCAGAAGTCAGGTCGTTGTTCGAATCTTCGGAAGGAATCCTGCCACGTAGGCAAACCATCTGGGTATCAAGACCAGTAGGTACGGGCAGGACACTCAAAGCGGGCGGTAGATTGCTGGCGGTCAGGAAACAACTCAAAGGAAGTGGAATCAAGCGCGTTGTGGTCATAGGTGCGGCCATCGAGTTGTGGGCAGCAAGGAAAGCAGGAGTTCCTGAGCGTTGGTACATCAGCGATACAGAGGTTAACCATACAGCTCATGAAATCGCACTCAAAAATGCGACGCATCTTCTTCTACCCCAGCATTGGAAAGATGAGATAGATGGGGGTTTGCTCTCTAGATTCAAAGGAGAAGTTCATCGATATGATGGCCTGCATCCGCATATCCATCTACATCCGGGACTCAGACCACAGCAGGTATCCGAGCCACCTAGAGTGATGGTGAGGAGATTGAAAGGAGGCGGAATCCATGATGAAGAAGAAATCATCGATTTTCCTGATTCGGTTCTTGATGGCTTACAGGTGAGTTTTGCCGATGAAGGAGAGTTTGAAGCATCTTGGCGACTTCCTTCTTCATTGTGTGCTTTTGATGGAGTCATCACGCAGAGTGTCACTCTGGCCAGTGAAGCAGCGATTCAAGGAGTCCCAACTCTGCTGATTTCTAAGGCTGAAAGAGGATTCATCGATGAATTGCAGAGAATGGGCCTACCAATCCACATCGAGAGAGGGGATTCAGTTGAGAAGAGTTTGGCAGAATGGATGACTGGAATTCATCTTCACGATACTGTTGATTCGAAGGAATGGCCACCGATTCGTGAACAATGGGTCGAATTATTCGGAGAATACGTGGATATTTGATTACGAAATCGTCATAATTGTTTACTTTAACGGGCATCCATGCAACTCAGTGAAGATGGCAAATGGATGTGGAATGGAACTGAGTGGGTTCCAGTGCAACAATCACCACCACCCATGGCTTAACCAGCACCACAGGTAATCGGAGGATATGCTCCAGTGGTTGGAGTTGTTCAACAACAAGTTCACGCTTTCCCACAACAGAATCAAGGACTGATGCCTCTTTCTGTTGAAGATCAAGGGAAAAGAATAGTTCCTTGGATAGGGGTTGGTTTGATTGTATTTTCAATGTTGATGCCATATGTTGCTCTTGGCCCTTTTTCGATTAATGGATTTGAGATAATGGGAGGTGTTGCAGAAATTATTTCTATGGGTTCGGATGCCTCTTCAGAAGACCTCGAAGATTCTGGTTCTGATCTTGGGTTTACTGGAATGATGATGGCCATTGCTGGTATTATGTTTGCACTATCACCCTTTTTGTATTTATTATCGGCAATTATTGCAGGCATTTTGTTAATTACGAAAAAGAGGCCAAAAGTTCTCGGCATCATACATTTGGCGTATTTTGGAGTTTTCATGATATGTGCTCTTCTCGGAACCGTTGATGCTGGGGAATTAGGTAGTTTCAGTTTAATTGATTTTGTTGGCATTGGCTTCTATATTGGTAGTCTAGGAGCAGGGTTATTTTTTGTTGAAAAGTAAGATAACAACGTCTCACTGTATGTATTATTTGAGTCCAAATTCCTAGTAGAATCATTAGAAGACAAACAACAGATGCCTCAGATGTATCAGTAGTTTCCATTTACTGAGAGGCTTTGTTACGGGCCATTTGTACTACTTCATGATGGTCAAAAGCCCATTTTTCAAGTGGAATATTCAGACATTCTTCCAAATCAAACCATGCAGCATCAGCAGCATCGTCTCCAGCAGTAGGTTCTCCCTCAGCATCGACGAGATAGATGATGGTAACTACGTGTTTGCGAGAATCGCGTGCAGGGTCACCTCGCACACAAACAATATCAATGATTGAGCCTGAGATTCCACATTCCTCTTCCAACTCACGAATAGCAGCATCTTCAGGGTCCTCATTGTAATCAACAAACCCTCCCGGTAGAGCCAATTTTCCCTTCGATGGTTCCATTGCTCTGGTGATTAATAGAATCTGTTTTCGACCATCAATAGTCCTCACACAAGCCGCATCAGCGGCCAATGAAGGATTTCGATAGCCATCTGGTGCAGGTTCAGGTAAGTCTCGGCCGAACTCGTCCATCTTCATTCCCCAAATCTACGTTGACGTAACTGGTAGTCATGAACGGCCCTGAGGAAATCACGTTTTGAGAAACTTGGCCAAAAGACATCAGTGAAGTACAATTCAGAGTATGCACTTTGCCAGAGTAGGAAATTGGAGATACGTTCTTCCCCGCTGGTGCGAATCACTAGATCTGGGTCTGGCATGTCTCCGGTCCACAGGCGTTTACTGACGGCTTTTTCATCGATATCTTGCAGCGGTAGTTTACCAGCAGCATGGTCTTCTGCAAGTTGACGGATGGCACCTAGAATCTCTTCTCTCCCTCCATAGGCTAGACATACTGTGAAGGTGAAGCCAGAATATCCATTTGTTCGCGCCTCCGCATTGTCAATCGCATCGTTCACTCTTTGCGGAAGTAGTTCTCTGCGTCCGATAATCTGTACCTTGACTTTGTTATCATGGATTCTGGGGTCTTCAGCAATATCGTTCAGGCCTTCCACGTATAGATCGAACAGACCTTTCAATTCTTTTCCATTTCGAGTGTTGAGATTCTCAGTTGATAATGCATAGACCGTCATGAATTCTATTTCCAGTTCAAGTACCCAGTCCATCACATTCTCAAGGACTTGTTTTCCCTTTCTGTGTCCAGCTTGAGTGTTGAGAGCCTTTGACCATGCAAAGCGTCGATTACCGTCCATGATGAAGGCAACATGTTGTGGTAAAGGGAGTTCGCGAACATCTTGTCGCAAGCGCGCTTCGATGCGTGCTCCAAGTATGTCACCAACCTTCTCACTCAGTCCCATGACTTGCGCACCGAGTTGGTGGAGATGGCTATTCCACTTGAGGCCATCCCCGTAACAGTAGGAGATTCAAGGCTGGTTCTGAATAGCGAAGGCACGATTGAAAATTGAACGAGCCAATCGATAATCAAGCCTTCTTCTTCTTTCACCAGTCTTCGTATTGCCCATGAAAGCAGTCAAAAAAACATCATTTGTTCGCTTTCTATAATCATCAATGATGTGATTCGCTTCTTCGATGGTCCTGTTGAGGGATTCCCCTTCAAGTTGTATCGAAATGTAGGTCAAGTGTCTACTGCTGACTTTGATGTTCTCGCGACTATATCCTAATTCATCACCATGACAAAATCGAATCCTCATCTTGTCATCTTCAGTTGTTCCGTCGACTGCTCTGAATCCAAGTGTGCCTTTTGGGTCGTTGAACTTCATCTGAATCAGATTATTAGGGCTAGAATCCAGGTCATCATGCATTTTTTTGATATCACGATAATTTCCGAGGTAGGTATCATTTTTCCAAATTTGATTATTGGGCTCATCCTTGGAGAAGATGAGTATACAGATTGGATGTTCAGTATCCCTGAAGGGATTTCCTTCCAGTATTGTCACCGAGTGCACACATTCCAACCAGTGGGGGAGTTTCTCAAGATCTTGAACCACAGATTCTGGGACTATCCAAACCGACTCATCATAGATAGCAAGTGTTTTTTCGATTGCGAATTTGAAGAGATCATCGAGTATTGGAATGAGACTTTCTTCAATAGAATCAGTGAATGGAGGTTGGAAGTAACTAACCATTTTGGAGCCCATCCGGCGGGCTGAATTCTTGGCTAGATAAGGCGGATTGGTAAGTACGAATGCAGAATCATGAGCGGCGATTTCGATTAGTGAATCATGTGCCTCTCCCCATCCTTGTTCTGCACAGATAGTTGGATCGAGGTCATATCCTTTGATGCTGAAACCAAATGTTGCTGCGATTTGAAGCAAGTCACCTGCACCTGCAAAGGGGTCTACGCATATTGAATGGCGTTGATTCAATGAAGAGAGATGAGATTTGATATGAGGCCGTAGCCAAATGTCTTCAGACGTGAAATATTGGCCGAGTTCCCTTTTATTGCTAACGGCCATGAAACCGTGTTCAAGCGGCCGTACTTGAGGGATGCGCTGCCTCAAGAAGGTTTGAGACATCATGCCTTGCCCCCTCAAACGGGGATTCTATGGAAGAAGCCATCCGCAATGCTGCATGGTTCCCAAGCGGTATTGCAACTGGGCTGGAATCCATTGAAGTTGCATTGGATGGTTTCTCACGTTGGCGATTATCAACTTCTTGGGGTACATTCGATATTCTTCACATGGAGGATTTTGACTGGGGCTCCATCGAAGGTGAGGTATGGGGCGAGGTGCCCAAGAGTGCGCGGGTTTCACATTCTGAAGGAACCAGTTTCCAATTGTTGGCCGAGGATGGAGATTGGCGTGCTGAACATCTGCCATTTGGTAATGCTCTGGAAGGAGTTGAAGTATTGGGCGACCTCATCGAAATGCCATGTGGAGGTTTGCGATTTGAAGGAAGAGATGTTCTGTTATTCTGGAGAGGGAAGGAGGAAGGAGAGCCATTGAGCAAGGCACTTGCTGAAGATCCAATCGCTACCTGCAAAGTACTAGGCAGCCATCTTGGCAAAGTTGCAACAGCGGCAATGGACAAATCATCCACTGGTAATGAGGAACGAGCATGGAATGACCGTCTCAAGAAGATGGAGGACCGATTGAAGACCAATACCCTGTGGCGAGCCCCCCACTCCCCTGAAACCAGAGGAACGCTCACACTGCGACATCTCAGACCAGAACATATCCGAGTGGTCGAGGGTAGACTTGTTCTTGGTGGAATCTGGGGCGGTCTAGAATCAATGCTCTTGAAGATGAGTCAAAAGCGCCCAGCGATATCTGATTTAGGAGCCGTTTTCACATTGGCTCATGAGTTCTGCCCACAGAATCAGCGCCAAGAAGCGCTACGCACTCTTGGGGAATCGTGGGTCTCTACTGCACCTGAGTCAATATCGAATAGGCGTGCTCTCGATGGTCATCGTGGAGGGTTGCATATCTGGGTCTATGAAGCGATGCTGAACCGTATGATGATGGCAAGGGCGATGAATGAGGATGGGCCAAGATTCGTTGTTCGTTGGTTGGCTCAAGTGAGCACGATTCAAGCAGCAATGTTCCAAGCCAGAAGTTGGTCGGCTTTGGCGTTGATGTGTTTCTTGTCAAGTGCTTTAGTGCCATTTGCTTGGCTTTGGGGATATCTGTCAACAAATGAGATGATTCTATCACCGGTGTTTCTTGTAGCAGGCATGATGTTGCGTCGGATGTATCGCGGACGTGCACCTTCGCCATGGTGAGTCCTCGCGTTACGGCGCTACGCGCCGCTAATACTGAAGCACGACGACTTCAAATGTAGAGCGCCGGTCGAAGGGCTGGTGGTTGTGGTGAAGGAATCTCTACCTATGCGACAGAACAGTTCACGTGCCATGCTGGTAGTGTTGTTCCTCGTGCCATTGATGCTGTCTGGAGGATTGGCTGCAGCAACCACTGATGTTTCCCAATCAAGTGGGCAGGATGACCCTCCCGTAGGTCTGGCTCCAAATGAAACTTGGTCGTATGATTATGCCAATAATATCTATCCTTGGGCAGATGCAGATGAAGAGCAACTCCAATTCAAGGCCTACCATGACTTTGATTCGATGCGCACTAGGATGATGTATCTAGCAGAACGCAATCCTGACATCATTGAATTCCATGAGGGGTTGAACGGGGGAGTCAACCAGCGGGGAGTAACCATGACCAAGGATTCTTACATGGGATGGTTCTACAACAATCCAAGTCCTTGGGTAAAGATGACTGGCAATGTCAATGGTGGAGATTGGAACCCTTACAATGATGATAACGGCAATTATGAAGACCGCCCAGATATCATGTTGGTAGGCAATCATCATGCTCGTGAATGGATGTCATATGAAGTGCCGATGTTCTTCCTTGAGACTGCAGTCCACTACTACGGACAGGTAGCGGTCGACAATGATGGTGATGGCCGTACCGATGAAGATACATGGGGAGACAGTGATGGTGACGGTCAATTGGATGATGATGGCGATTGTCTTGCCCTGTTGACAGAATTCCAAGACAGCAATGGCGACGGAGTCAATTGCGGCCCCGGAGATCAGGGGGTCGACGAAGATTTCTCAGAAGTGTGGATAACCGATTTGATCAACAGTCGTGAAATATATCTCATTCCGATGTTGAATACTGATGGAAACATCTACGATCGTGAAGAATGGGTTGGAAATAATTGCGATGGTGAAGCCTGGGGAGATGACTGTCGAAGAAGTGGCTGGAGGAAGAATCTGCGCGATAACACCTATACTGGCGTCACACCGATTCCAGATACTGGTGAAGACGTTGATGAGTCATGTGATGGCGTTGACCTGAATCGCAATTACCAGTTTGAATGGGGAGCACCTCTTGGTGCGACTGGGCCACTGATTCCGGGCGACTGTCTTGCAGGTTCTGGAGTTAACAATGACGTTTACAATGGGCCTGTTGATGATACCGATAATGATGGTGACTGTATCGGCCCTCCTACTCCTCAGTGTGTCAATGAAGACCACGTAGACGGTAAGGATGATGATGCAGACGGTAAGGTCGATGAAGATTGGTGGGGTGGCAACTCAGAGCCTGAAACGCTATTCATTCAAGATATCACAGAGATGAATGATGACGATGGCGATGGTGCATCTGATTTTGCTGCGACCTTGACCTGGCACTCATTCTCAGAACTGGTACTCTATCCGTGGGGACATTGTCAGGATTGCCAAACCACCGACCATGAACAGTTGATTTACCATGGAAACGTAATGGCGGAAATGACTGGATATTCCAATATGCAGTCTTCGGACCTATACCCTACCACTGGTGATTTCTGTGATTGGCATTATGGAGTTCATAACTCGTATTGCTACACTATTGAGATTGGGAACAATTTCCACGAGCATCCTGATGATATTGACCACATCGCTGATCTCAATGTCGGCGCCGCATTCTACATGGTTGAGATTGCAGATAATCCAAGGGAGAGAGCGGATCTGGAGATTGCTGGAATGCCACAGAAACAGCACATCATGATTCCTGAGAATGTATCTATCCCAGGAGCTGGTCCGATTCCAATCGATATTTGCATCGACCGCTTCTTCCCTTGGTCAAATCGTAGTGATGTTAGCCACGTGATGTATCGAACGGTTTCTCCAAATCGCCAACAGAGTGAGTATGGTCCGCGGGAATGGAGTGCTGAGGAATGGGCACACGTTGGGTTGTATGATACTGGGGAACGCTGTGAATTACTTGATGGCTCGAACGGTACCGCCATTAGAGCAGAAGTTCCAGTGCCTGATGACATACTTGGTGAATTGCATTACAAATCGATGCTGGGGACTCTTTCTGGAGCATTTCCGTACACCTATCCTGCTGAGAGCCAATACCACGTTCTAGAATTTCCATATCGTGCACCATTCGGTGATTTTGCATCAGCAATAATGTTGTTCATGGTGGTTGCTGCTGCAGTATGGGGTGGACTTGGATTATCTCTGAGACTTATGATGAAGGGTCCTGATGAAGAGTTCGAGAAACAATTCGAGGATTGAGGTGGTTCGATGCAGAAATCAGATGAGTTCAGCGGCCGCTTGGGTTTGATATTCGCATCAATAGGTGCGGCTATTGGAACAGGAAACATCTGGAGATTCCCACGAATGGTTGGAGCAAATGGTGGGGGGACCTTCTTGATCCCATGGCTCATATTCTTGTTCGTTTGGTCTATTCCACTGGTCATTGCTGAATTCGCTCTCGGTAAGCGAAGCCGGACAGGAACGATTGGGACTTTCCGTATCTTCGCAGGCAAGCGTTTCGCGTGGATGGGGTTGTGGACAGCATGGATTTCAACAGCCATTGGATTCTACTATGCTATCGTCGCTGGTTGGTGCATGAATTACTTCCGTCTCGGTTTTACTGGTGGCTTGACAAATGTTGATACCGCTGAAGTATGGAATAATTTCCTCCAGTCTGGAAGTCAGGTCATCTTATTCCAGTTCATTGTAATCATCATCACTGTACTCGCTATCTGGAAGGGCGCCAAGGCCATTGAGAAGGTGAATGTCATCATGATGACCAGCCTTTTCGTACTTCTCTTCCTTGCTCTATTCCTATCGCTCTGGATGGATATGGAAGATGGCAGTCTAGATGGTTTCCTTTTCATGTTCACCGTGGATACCAGTTTGCTAGGAGAGCCCAGCATATGGATCAATGGACTGTCTCAATCTGCTTGGTCATGCTCTGCAGGAATGGGTATGGCGATTACCTACGCGGTCTATATGCGCAAGGATGAGGATACAGTACTCAATGCATTCACGATGGGTCTAGCCAACAACAGCATCTCCATCATTGCTGGATTGACAGTACTGTCTGCGATATTTGCTGTGGAGGCAGACCCAATCGCTACTGTATCTCAAGGCTCATCTGCGATCACCTTCCTTGCTCTACCCAGTGTTTTCGCACAAGCACCAGGTGGCGCAATTGGTGGTTGGATGATGATGTGGGTATTCTTCCTCGCTCTTACGTTCGCTGCTCTGACCAGTATGATTTCAACAGTCGAACTTTGTGTTCGAAACTTCGTTGACCATGGCTATGAGCGAAATCGAGCAGTTGCTATCACTGCCTCGATGATTTTCATTATGGGCATACCTAGCGCTGTATTGTGGATCAAGTTCGATGCAGATGGCGTTGCTTTTCCTCAATTCCTTGAGGTACAGGACCACATCTGGGGATATGGTTTGATGTTCAGCGGTTTGTTCATCGCTTTCTCGATATGGAAGTATGGATACATAAGGTGGCGAACATTAGTTGCTGATGGAGAAGGTCAACCAGGTCTTTCAGGATACTTGAAACAAGGCGTTTCTGCTTTCCGTGACGATTTCATCAATACAGGAGATAATGACATTTGGGTCGGACGTTGGTGGGATGTCATCATGTATATCGCGTTCCCAGTTCTGTTCACTGTATTGATGCTATCTTACTTCATCGACCTTGTCAATAATGTAGAGGACCCTTGGAATCCAGGCAATGCTCACGGTATCACAATCATCTTCCTGTTCTGGTTCGTTGTGGGCGCATTATTCTTGTTCGTAAACAAGTATCTCGTTGCTAGGCCGTTGTATCGAAACGTCCCTGAAGGTGCTGATTGTGACATCAGCAAATTGCCTGGCGGTGATGACGAACTCGTTGTTATCGTTGGAGAAACCGCACCAGGTTGGGAGCATCTAACTGAATCTGAGGTTCTGGAAGCCGAAGTTGTTTGAATCTACTAGGCCAAATGACTCTGAATCCATATCGATGACGATGAACATTGGCAATCAGAGAGGAGTCTTGACGAAATGCAGCCGATTGTAGAGATTCTGATATGGTCGCTGGTCATCTCCCTTCTCTTGATACCAATCGTTCGTTGGTTCTGGAAGCGATGGGATTCCCCCAGCAAGGAGACCAAGGAGATACTTGAGGAATTAGCGATAGAGGAACAGGAGCGTCAGGTCTGGATGGAGGCTGAACAGTTTGAAGCAGCGGTGAAAGAGGTCGAGAAGAAATGGACCAAGAGTCCAGAGATCATTGCACCTTCAGAAGTGGAGAAGCAGGCAGCAATTTCAGCTCTTATTGATGAAACATCTGAAGAGTTGAATGATATTGAACCCATTCATGAAGGTCCAAAGTCCCCGCCCATCGACTTGTCAGCGGATGTTGCAAAGAAAGGAGCCAGAGTCATTGAGTCAAAGATGGGAGAGGCTGAGGAACTGCTTCGAGAGGAAGGGGAACTACCTCCTGAGGATATCGGTCAGGGTGCAGATTGGAAAGTGAAGAAGCATACAGGTCCCGATGATTGGCCAGAAGTGTATTGGTAGGAAATCACCTTCTCATATCACTCCTGCAACGGTAGTATTGATGGTTGGATGTCCTCGCCCTTCTTACATGGAGCGACCGAGAGGGACACGCGACTTCGGTGTATCCGAGATGTCACGTCGTTTGATATTCGAAGGCTTGTTGGAAGAACAAGCACGCCGTTCAGGCTTCCGTAGAGTTGCAACTCCAGCATTTGAATCACTTGAATTGTTCACTGCAAAAAGTGGGCCAGGCGTGATTGGACAATTGTATACCTTTGAGGACAAAGGAGGTCGCCCACTGACTCTGAGGCCAGAGTTGACAGCTCCGGTGATGCGTGCAGTTGCCAATGAATACCGCCAAGATCCCAAGCCCCTGCGCCTGTCTTATTTCGGCCCATGCTACAGATATGAGGAATTCAAAACAGGGCGCTACCGAGAATTCTGGCAGTACGGAGCGGAACTCATCGGTGCTACAGGACCGATTGCTGAAGCCGAAGTCTTGGCATTGGCAGTATCCATGCTGGAGGCCAGTGGATTGGTTGACTGGGAGTTCAAGGTCGGCAATGTTGGGGTGTTGAGAGCAGTCTTGGCAGCACTTGAGATATCTGATGTCGTGCCAGAAGGAGCAACAGAATCAGCGATGGCTTCAGCGATGAGGTTCCTCGACAAGGGTGATAATGAGGGACTTGAAGCGATGATGGAGCCCTCCAAGAGTGATATTCTCAACAAATTGTCAAGTCTTCAGGGTGGGGTGGAAGTCATCGATGAAGCACGAGAATTGTTAGGCACTATCGATGGAATAGATTTGAGTGCTCTGGATGACCTTGCCATTATGCTCAACGCACTATCGAATCTTGCACCATCTCCCCCTAAATTGTCAGTGAATCTGACGGTTGCCCGTGGTCTTGATTACTACACAGGCATGGTTTTCGAGGCTCAGGTTCCAGAATTGAAAGGTGAGGGGCAAGTCCTCGGCGGAGGAACATATCGCTTGCTACACCTCTTTGGTTTGGAGGAACTCGATCCCTGCTGTGGCTTTGGACTTGGTTTTGATCGGGTACTTCTTGCACTGGAGAAACAGGCCGAACGTCTTGGACGAGATGAAGTGCTTCCAGATGAGAACAGTGGGCCGGGAGTGGTGGCAGTCATTCCATTCAAGGTGGCAGTAGATGAGGTCTTGCCGTTGGTCTCACAGATGCGCGCTGCTGGAGAGAGAGCAGTATTGGAATTACGAAGTCGTAAACTTGGCAAGTCTATGTCCTGGGCTGACAGCATAGGGGCAGAACATGTCATCATCATAGGTCCAGAGGACCTTGAGAACGGGGTATGTACAATCAGAAGACTGTCTGATGGAGAACAGACCACTCCAGCAATGGATGGGGTATTGGAAGCACTGCAAGGGCTTCGTTGATCATTCCGGCTTGCGCTTCAAGGCGATTGCACCAGCAGTAACTGCGGCCATCGCAAGAACGGTAGTGAATCCGGGGGTATCTCCACCTTCTGCACTTCCTCCTTCATCGAGTTCGAAGCCTTCTTGGAAACTGGCTGCATCAATGGGCCATTCTACAGTGGAATTATTTCCAAGATAGAGACGAAACAATGCTTCTTCGCCCGTAGGGCCAGTGAACCATCCACCGTCTTGGTAGTCTCCGATAATCACCATCTCAAATCTAATCTTGGGGCATTCTGAACTACCATCAAAGGTCAGGAAGTCAGGATTGACAGGTGCATTGATTGGAATGTTGTTCATTCCATCAGATACAGAGGTAATCTCATCTCTGAAGAATTCAGCATTCTCTCTGTATAGGGAAATGTTCAGGTTCTCACAGTTTCCATTGTTGGAGCCAGCACAGCCATCTTGGCCGTTGCTCCAATGTCCCCCGAGTTCAATCTGAATATTACCACCAAAGGCCCCATCTTCTTCCAAAAGAAACGCAATGTCAAGTTCAGGTTCCATTGCACACCAGATATCTATATCGAGGGTACCCGACTTCCGATATTCTTCCAGATAGGGTTCATCTTCAGGATCATTCCTGCTTTCAGTATCGTTGTCATTGAAATGGGCCCAACATTCTGCTCCATCGGAATAGATTCGCATCGTAGTATTGCCTTCATTTGGCTGTTTAGGGTCATCTCCAGATGCACTCATGGTGGATACTGATGGTTCAGCGGTAGCAGGTACTAGAACCAGCAGGCACATCAGAAGAGATGCTGCTATCGCGCTTCGCATGGTGGTATGTGACAGCCGCTGTGCTATCACCATTACGACGCGGTGATATTGAGGAAAAACGGGTTTTTCTGTTCAATCAAACTTCTGAAAATGCGCTTTTCCACTGCTTGGACTCTTTTTCTGACGAGTTAGTTTCAGTGCTTCACCTAGTTTGTCAGGAGCCATTTTTGGGTCTTTGAGTTTGTCTCCACCTACTCCAGTTATTATCGCCATGACCTTGATTGTGTCTCCGAAACCTGGGTCTTGTCTGGCTCCCCAGATGACATGAGCATCTTCACTCACCTTGGAAGTCAATAGGTCGACAACTTGACTTGCGGCTTCGAGTGTCATGTAAGGCCCGCCAGTGACATG
>Ga0066853_10000684_pt1 | contig 13047 bp, 10 predicted proteins | sample ETNtaG_28_FD_67284 | JGI IMG/M metagenome (GOLD analysis project Ga0066853, IMG submission 67284) | Marine microbial and viral communities from oxygen minimum zone, Eastern Pacific Ocean - ETNP201406SV61 | ecosystem: Environmental > Aquatic > Marine > Oceanic | place: Pacific Ocean: Eastern...
AGATCCCATCCGGACGGCCATTCCCATACCCGCGCTGACTGGCCTTTTCCCCTCCTTCAAAATAACGTATCCAATCCCCGTCCCATTGTCCATCTATATTAAATGACGGCTCCTCCTTTATCTGGCCGTTGTCATAATACTCAAAATCATATGAAGAAACCAATTCATCGGAACGGTAAAGCTCATAACGTAGCCTACGGCCAGGATCATAGTTCATCCACACCCCCTCCTTCTTATTGCCTGCATACTGCCCCTTTACCTTTTTCGCACCGTTGTCCCACCACTCTTCGAATCCATCCTCAAGAATCCCGTCAACATATGTCCTCTCACTTACCTTTTTAAATGTTGATTCATGCCAGGTAGTCCAAAGTCCATTCGGCTTTGCATTCGCGTATATTTCCTCATTTTTCTTTTTCCCACTCTCAAAATACTGAATCCATTTTCCATCCCGTACTCCATCCTCATTAAATGACGGCTCCTCCTTTATCTGGCCGTTGGCATAATACTCAAAATCATATGAAAAAACCAATTCATCGAAACGGTAAAGCTCATAACGTGACCTGCGACCAGCAGGATCATAGTTCATCCACACCCCTACCTTCTTATTAACTAGATACTGCCCTTCTGTCTTTTTATCCCCGTTTTCCCACCACTCTTGGAATTCATCCTCAAGAATCCCGTCAACATATGTACTCTCACTTATCTTTTTAGATGTTGATTCATGCCAGGTAGTCCAAAGTCCATTCGGGGTTGCATTCGTGTACACTTCCTCACTTTTCTTTTTCCCACTCTCAAAATACTGAATCCATTCACCATCCCGTACTCCATCCTTATTAAATGAAGGCTCCTCCTTTATCTGGCCGTTGGCATAATACTCAAAATCATATGAAACCAATAACCCATCTGAACGATAAAAATCATAACGTGACCTGCGGCCAGGATCATAGTTCATCCATACCCCCTTCTTCTTATTACCTGCATACTGCCCCTCTACTTTTTTCGCACCGTTGTCCCACCATTCATTATAAACACCATTAATCATACCAAGTTCGTATACAACAACCTTTAACAATTCCCCATTAGGATACCACTCCTTTTGCTTTCCGTGTAACGTACCATTCTTATATTTTTTTTTGACGATTGTTAAACCTGTGGAATCAAAATGTTCAGAAGTACCATGTATTACCCCATTTTTATATCTTATTCTATATTTTTTCGATCTATTGCTATACCACCCCTTCCAAGCTCCATTAAGTTCACCATTTTTAAACTTTTTTTCTTCAATTTTCGTACCATTTGAATCAAATCGCCGTACCCAGACTGTGTCGACTTTATCATCGTATATATCAATTTCCCCTTCTAAAATAATTGTGCCATTTTTATCCTGATTGGTTATTCTTTTCCTCTCTTGAGAAATTCCCTGGGATAAACAAAAAATTGCCAACAGGACAATTGGAAAAGGTTTTTTCAGTAAAAAACTACATGTAACCATGGATTTCATAAATGTCTGGTTAAGAAGAAAAAACAGAAAATTAATTACTTCAATCTGCACTCATTTAATTCTACAACCATAATTTGCGATCCAGGCTCCGGTACTGGATAGCTTCACTGATATGATTTGATTGAATCTGTTTCTGCTCATCCAGATCTGCAATTGTTCGGGAAACTTTCAAAATGCGATCATACGCTCTGGCAGATAATCCTAATTTTTCCATAGCTGTTTTAAGAAGATTTGCAGATTTAGATTCCAATTTACAATATTTTCGAAGATCATTAGACTCCATCTGGGAGTTGGCGAATATTCCATCTTTCAAGTTGTATCGATCCAACTGAATTTTTCTTGCGAATTGAACCCGCTGTCTCACAATTTCAGAAGCTTCTCCTTTTCCTTTATCAGCTAATTCAGTAAAAAGAACTGCAGGAACTTCAATTTGGATGTCAATCCTGTCCATAAGCGGTCCGGAAATTCGACCCATATATTTTTGAATCATTTGAGGTGTACACATACATTCATTATTTGGATCTGTAGCATAACCACATGGGCAAGGGTTCATTGCTGCAATAAGCATGAACCGGGCTGGATAACTTAAGGAGATCGCAGCCCGTGAAATCGTTACCATGCAATCCTCAAGTGGCTGGCGCATGACCTCCAGAACATTTTTCTTAAACTCAGTAAATTCATCAAGGAATAATATCCCGTTATGTGCTAAGCTGACCTCTCCCGGTTTTGGGACTGATCCTCCTCCAATAAGTCCCGCATCACTAATGGTATGATGAGGAGACCGGAAAGGGCGCGTAGCAATCAGCCCCTTTCCCTCTGATAAGATTCCCGCTACAGAATGAATCTTTGTTGTTTCAAGAGCTTCATCAAACACAAGGTCAGGCAAGATAGTTGGCAAACGCTTGGCCAACATCGTCTTGCCACTTCCGGGAGGACCAATCATAATCACATTGTGCCCTCCGGCTGCAGCAACTTCCAAAGCCCGTTTCACCTGCTCTTGTCCCTTTACATCAGCGAAATCAACACTATATTTCATTTGACTTTTGAACAGATTTTCCCGGTCTACCACTATAGGTTCAATTCTCTTTGTCCCATTTAGGCTCGCTACCACCTCTTTCAAAGAGGAAACACCTGCTACCTTAACACCATTCACCACTCCGGCTTCCTTAGCATTTTTTTTTGGCAGGATAATGCCCCGGATTCCTTTATCTCTGGCACAAAGTGCGATGGGCAAAGCACCCCTGACTGGACGAAGGGATCCGTCTAAGGCAAGTTCACCCAATAAAAGCAGTTTATCAAGATAAGTAGGCTCCACAAATCCTGTTGCAGCAAGGATTCCCACTGCGATGGGTAGGTCAAAGGCTGAACCTTCTTTCCGTATATCTGCAGGAGCAAGGTTGATTGTGATATGCTTCCGTGGAAAATCAAATCCGCTGTTTCTAATTGCAGCGGTGACCCGCTCCTTGCTTTCCTTCACTGCTCCTTCCGGAAGTCCGACTGTAACAAATTTTGGAAGTTTTGCCCCAGAAAGATGAGCCTCTACTTCCACAACATAAGCATCAATCCCAAGGATCGCACTACTGAATACCCGGGAAAGCATTAAAAACAGGAACTAATTTCTTTCAGAGCAAAGTACGGTATGACTAAATATAATAAACTGTCTCGAATTAGATAAAAAATAAAAAACCACAGGATAATCACCCAACCTTTTTTCTTGATGAGTAGCCGGTACCCCCCCTTCTGTCTGATTGCATTCCATTCCTGGATGATTGTTGGGCGGTAAAAAGACATTATTTCGGTTTTATTTTATCAAATTTCATATTTTCAAATTTCTCCCAGATGGACTTACCTGCAGCTTTCTGAAATCGGAAGGCGAACTCTAATGCTTCATAAAAAGGTTTATCGACGAAATTCTCCTGGCGATAGAATTCATCAATCCAGCCAACAAACTCTGTCAATTCCGTTTTTTCCAGTTGGTCAAATATTCCGAAGACTAATTCAGCGCGATTGTCATAATACCAGGATGTTAATTCACCATAACCGGTTTCCATTTTTAGTTCTTCATACGTATCATACACCTGGGTCAAATAAGAAAACAGATAAATTTCCTTTTCCTCCTGGGTCAGAGTTTTCCAATACGCGACAATTGGGGACATTGGACTCTTATCCGGGGATTGAAATGCCCAAATATGAGTAAACAATAAAATTGAAAGTACACACTTCATTTTAACCTCCATTGGCTAATTCCTGTTCAAATTCATGAATCATTTCCATAAGGTGATCCATAGCTTTTTCTTCTCTCACTTTTCCGCGGTTTTCTCCCTTGTAATAGAGATGGCCACTTCCTTTACCGAAAGCAATCCCAATATCAGTATGTGTTGCTTCTCCTGGTCCATTTACCGCACACCCCATAAGAGCTATGGACATGGGGGTTTTATTATTCTTTAACTTTTTTTCCATTTCTCCGGAAATCTTAAAGAGATCCACCTCTAACCGCCCGCATGTTGGGCAAGCTATGATTGTGGCACCTCTGGTAGCTAAACCCAATGATTTCAGGATTTCAAATCCTACGTGCACCTCCTCAACGGGATCATCGGTGAGACTTACCCGGATTGTATCACCAATACCTTCCGCCAATAAAGATCCAACACCAACAGCAGATTTGATACTTCCTGACTTGGATGGACCTGCTTCCGTAACGCCGAGATGAAGAGGATAGTTAAACTCAGAGGAAAATAACCGGTAGGCACCCATCATCAGGTTTACATCAGAAGCCTTCAGTGAAACAATAATATCATCAAAATCATTTTCTTTGCAGATGCGAATGTGCCTCTTGGCACTTTCCACCATAGCTTCCGGTGTGGGATATCCGTATTTTTCGATTAAATCTTTTTCAAGGCTCCCGGCATTCACTCCAATACGAATTGGGAGATGTGCAGATTTGACCTTACCAAGCACCGCTTTTACACGATCCTTTTTGCCAATATTTCCTGGATTGATCCTGATCTTATCTGCACCCGCATCAACAGCTTCCAAAGCCATTCTAAAATTGAAATGAATATCTGCAACCAATGGAACAGACATCCGCTTTTTAATTTCTTTTAGAGTAGTTGCAGATTTTTGATCAGGAACCGTGATGCGGATGATCTGACAGCCTGCTTCCTCCAATCGTTCCACTTCTTTTATAGTTGCGTCTAAATCGTGGGTTTTTGTGGTGGTCATAGATTGAACAGGGATAGGTGCACCACCACCAATTGGTATATCGCCAACCAATACCTGGCGTGTTTGTTTTCGTTCAATCATAATAGATACGTTTCTTTTTCAAATCTACGGTGAATTTACGGATCAATTATAAAATATTATAACCTGGAATAAAATGTATTTAGAACTATTCCATTTGACCTGATCCCAAATGGAAATCAATCTATAAACGGGGAGTTAAGATACTTCTTTGCCTTTGTTATTGCTGTGGAATTATTATCCAAACTTAAGCACGCTTGGTAGGCCTGTTTTGCTTCCTCACGATTTCCCTTCCTATCATGGATCATCCCCTTTAAGAGCCAAGCATTTCCTAAAATAACATCCAGCTCTGCATGATAATTGTTTAGAGCTTCTTCCACATTTTTTAAAGACGTATCATCCTTTCCATGCAGAAATTGAAGGAGAGCCAACTCATATTTGAGGTAACTCCAATACCAATCCTGCTGAATGGACGTCAAAAAGGGTAATTCTTCTTCCAATTCACTCAATAAGGCCTGTGCTTCTTCATCTTTCTCCATTCGAATGAGGCATTCCAGGAAGAGAATACCATAAAAATAATTTTTAGGGAATTTCTCTCTCAAATCCCGACTATGTACTAAAGCTGACTGGGGATCATCCTCCATCCACAAGGTAATAAACGCACCTATTTTTTTTGCTTCTATCCAGGAAAATTCCCCCTGTGCTGCAGCTTTTTCAATTTTTGCCAATCCTCCCTTGCGATTTGCATCTATTCCCATAAGCTTTGCGCCCAGCTGAATTAACCCTGGCTTTAAGCTGGCGTAATACTCCACGATCCCAATTGGTAGCTGTGCATCAATTAATTCAGGATTATTCCTTGCAACACCTTGGATCAATCGGAAGCCTTTATACGCGTTTACCAGTGTAGACAGCCATTGTTTACGGCCTAGGCTCACCCGGGCACGAAGACCAATCGCACATCCCAGATATAAACCGTATTCAGGATCCTGAGGGTATTTATTTTTCAGCACTTTCAATATCGGAATTACTGTATCCAGGCTATTGGACAAAATGGAATAGGTATTTTCCGTGGAGTTATTCGCTTCGCTATGAAGCATCCGGGCTGCAACCCATGTAAAGTGTGCTATAGGGTTTTCAGGATACTCTATCCGCGCCGAATCCAATATGGTAATGGCTTCAGCTGTCTCGTAATTGTAAAAAGCATTTACAGCTTTCCATACCAGTGTATCCCCTGGCTGAGTTGCAGAAAGAATGGAAAGGTATAATCCGAGGGAAACTGCGGTCCTATTCAAGATGAAATTCATTAGGGTTGAACTAAATCTTTTTCAATGCAGTAATGCGTTCCAGAACTGGGGGATGGCTGTGATCTAACAGTACGGAAAGAGAATGGGGAGTCAAGTTTCCCAGATTTGAAACAGAAAGATTTTTCAACCCTGAAATTAGATGCTCTGATTTTTCTGTTGTTTTCGCTGAATAGGCATCAGCCTGGAATTCATTTTTTCTTGAAACCGCATTCATAATAACTGAAAGGACAAGTTCAACCGGGGAATAAAGTATCATGAAAAAAGTCAGTCCTCCATAGACCGAAATTTCTTTCATTTGAAACGCTTCAAATAATCCCGGATTATCAATAAAAATGGAAAGGAGCCAAAACAAAAGACCAGTATGAAGTATGGAAATCAGTATGCCCACTTTTATATGATGTTTCTTGTAATGTCCAACTTCATGGGCAAGAATCGCGACCATTTCATCGTTGGAATGTTTTTCCAGTAAAGTATCAAAGAGGGCAATGCGCTTCTGCTTACCAAACCCCGAAAAATAGGCATTCGATTTCGCCGACCGCTTGGAGCCATCCATTACATCAATTCGGCTGAGCGGAAATCCCACTTTTTGAGCGTAGTTTTCAATGGCTGTCCGGAGTTCTCCTTTTTCAAGCGGTGTAAATTTATTAAACATGGGAGCAATGACTAAAGTAAATAGAGGCTGTATCAGAATCATAAAAAGACCAATAATCCCCCATGCATACAGCCACCCGTATTCCCCTGTCTCTTCAAAAAAGAATAAAATGGCAGTCAGGAATACACCTCCAAGGACCAATGTGAGAAGATATCCTTTCAGTTTATCCAGGATAAACGTTTTTAGCGTCATTTTATTAAACCCAAAATCTTCTTCAATTACAAAATTCTGATACAAAGAAAACGGTGTGGATATCAAGTCGCTTGCAAAAAATAATATCCCGAAAAATGCCAAACCACTGGGGAGAGTAGACAAGCCGAATCCCCGAACAATTTGGTCTACAAAATTAAATCCACCAAAAAGAATGAACACCAAAATTATAATAAAGTCAAAAGAAGTTGTAAAAAATGCAAACCTGGCATTTACCCGGGTATATTCCTGGGATCGAGCATATTTCTCCTCATCATAATATCCCTGAAATTCATTTGGGAGTCCAGGGTCAAGTGCTTTCAGGTTCAATACCCGGACCAGGGTTCGAAGGAGAAATTCCCCAATAAGGGCGGATAGAATAATAAGTAAGTATATGTTCATTGTTTCCCTAAAGGGATTTATAAGTGAAAAATGAAGCCAGACAGCTTGAATTAAATTGGAATACCGAAATTATCCTATGAGCATTTGAGCAGGTCCATGGCGCGTGACCCGCCTTTTCCCATTGTAGTTGTAAAACCGACAATATCAGTAACAACACAATGTCATAAAGCTGCCATTGTTAATGGTGTTGGCCAAGAATGATCAATTGAAGGGATGTTCAAATTAAATGGAACAACAGGCTCAGGTTTGTGTTAATCAAGAGCCTTGCTGTGCAACAATAAGCCAACCCTTTGCTTCATTATTTTCGGGGTTCAACTCCAAACTTTTTTCCCAGGCTCCTCTTGCCATCATGTTCTCACCTATTGCCCAATAGGTGATTCCTAATCCCAGGTAGGCACCAGAATCTTTGGGACGAAGCTCAATGACTTCCTGGTAAGCGGTAAACGATTCCCGGAACATCGCTTGCTCCCGGTAATGTTTTCCTAAAATCCGCAAGGCCTCTGGGAGCCAAATGTCTGTATTTGGATTGATCTTCATTGCGTTATCAAAGGCGTATCTGCTCCTGCTGTATTCGCTTGTTCGATTATATTCTATCGCCAAAATATAATAAGCCTCAGGTAGTAGGTTCTTCACAAACCGGTGATCCTTTTGATAGTGAAGAAGGCTTTCCCAAGCTGATACTGCCCTGCTCCACTCCCCCGCATTAAAATAACTCAATCCCTGCATATAACGGCTGTTAATATCTCCCGGATTCAAAGTGACCGCATCATTAAAAGAAAGAGCAGCATACAGAAACTGGCCTCTGTTATAGTACAAATTTGCAAGAGCAAGATGAATATCCTGGTTTTTCGGATCAAATTGAATGGCACCTTGGTAAGAATATCTCGCTTGTTCTATTTCATCATTTTGCTCTAACCCAATTCCCTTAAGATACAAAAATCCACTATGATTGGGATACTGCTCCAGCCCTGCCTCAGCCAGGCCAATGGCTTCATCATAAAGTTCATTTTCTAATTTCTCCCGAATGATTGCCATTTTTTGGATTGGTCCACTCTGGTTCTGACGAATCGATTTTTTGAGGAAATTCTTGCCCATTTTTTTTGTATCACCAGTATCATCTAAATAAGAATACATTGCTTCTAGAGTTGGCTGGTGATCCGGTTTAAGGTTGAGTGCTTCCTCAAAAAGATAACGGGCTTTATCCAAATCCCCCAAGGATGCATAAAGTGAACCAAGGAAAAAATGATTATCAGGATTGTAGCTCTCCTGTTGAATCAAATCCAGGTAGATTACCTTCGCTTTATCCCAGTCCTGTTTTCTTTCATACAGTAGACCTAATTTCCTTTTTAGTAGAATATTCCCTGGTTCAACCTGTAATTGCTTCTCCAATGTTCGAATATCATTTTCAAACCTGGATTTAGATCGAATGTCTTTCCTGTAGATATGTTCATCTGAATTTCGAGCCATATACTCTGATTGTCTCCTGCTGGAGTTTAGAGATTCAGTTATATCAAAAATCTCCCCGGCTAATTTCATTGCGTTGGGTCTTTTCTCCTCAGGCCTAACTGATCTATCTGATTCCTCCGGTAAAGTTTCCCCTTCCTGTGCAAACAGAATGGGTTTTGTACCTAAAAAAGAAGTTAATTTATCAATTTGTATCTTTATTTTCTTATCGGGAAAAAGTTTGTAAGCGCTAATCAAGTCTTCTAGAGCCCCTTCATAATCCTTCTCTTTCGCTTTTTTTAATCCCTCCCTGTAATAAGTTTCTGCTTCTTTTTCTCCTGTTGCAAGAAGAATGGGTTTTATACCTAAAAAAGAAGCTACTTTGTCAATAAAAGGTGCCTTTTTAGCAGATGAAGACTCTCCATCCTCTGCTATATCAGGAGTTGTTTTTCTACCGAAAAAAGAAGCTACTTTGTCAATAAAAGGTGCCTTTTTAGCAGATGAAGACTCTCCATCCTCTGCTATATCAGGAGTTGTTTGTTTATCGAGAAAAGAAGATAATTTGTCAATTTGTGTCTTTATTTTTTTATCGGGAAAAAGTTTGTAAGCGCTAATCAAGTCTTCTAGAGCCCCTTCATAATCCTTCTCTTTCGCTTTTTTTACCCCCTGCATATAAAAGAATTTTGCTGCCTCTTTAACTTCCCTGGTGGGATTTATTGGTTCGGAAACCTTTTCCTGCTGTCCCCCTGCTTCCTTGGGCATCACTTCATCATCCATTCTCTGCTGTGCATACAGACTGGATCCTGGCATCAGGATTAACACGGACAGGAATATCCCTGTAATGAACAGAAGCAAACCTTTCCGTGAGGAATAGTGATTATTTTTTAACATGTTGAACTCCGCATTTGGCGTTTCACCCTCGTGAAAGCACATTATTGAAATATAGTTACTTCTCAGCAAGAATATTTAAATGGAATATAGGATGCAGAACTTTCATTGTCAAACATTAAATAAAATGCACTATTTTGAAAAAAAAGCCTTTTTCAGACCCATTTTTAGGCGCAACGCATACGGAATGTTAGAAGTATGGAAACAGAAGGGAAAATCCTCCGCCAGGGAGGACTCAAATGTACATGTTCTATTTCTAATCCGATTGTTCCAAAAATAATATGCAGTAAAAAACGAAGAATATGACAAAATCTCTTTTCATCGTCTATCTTCGTCTTCCTTCATAATCATCTCAGCTTTCTTTACATCTTCCGGGGTATTGATATTAAAAAAATCATAGGAGGAAGCAAATTGTCCCTTCGGCACGCGCTTTATTTTTACAGTGACACGATCAAAAAGATCAGACACCTTGTAATTCTTTGATTCAATCTGGTTTTCTATCATTTTTATGCAATCCTGATGATATACAGCACAAAGCGGCTCAATACCCCTTCCTAAATCGATTGATAAAATGTCATAACCCCCAGCATCGTCGCATAGGGAACGAATCAGTTTTTCCGGGATAAAAGGCAGATCGCAGGCAATGACAAGACATTGAGGAAATGAAGAATGCTTCAAGGCAGTATAGATTCCCCCAAGGGGGCCCAAGTTGGCAATAAGATCGGGAAAAACAGGAATATCCAAAAATGTTAAAGCATCAGGTTTATTTGCAATAACGATTGTTTCAGCAAACAGGTTTTTCACCTTTTCATGCACTCTTTGCACCAGTTTCTTCCCATTGACCTCCAATAGAGCTTTATCCTTCCCCATCCTGGATGAACGACCCCCTGCTAATATTGCACAGCTTATTCTATATCGCATATAACACAGTACTTTTTAACCAATAAATCTAAAAAAAGAAGCATATTAGAAGGAGGATCGTTATGTTTTTTATGGTTTGGGCACTACAAGTACGGGGCAGTTTACTGTATTAATGATTCCTTCATCTTCAGAATCAAAAAATTGATCTTTAAACCGATTTATTTTCCTGTGCCCTAAAATCAGAAGATCGATGCTTTGGGCTGCTTTTGAAATTTCCTTATGTACAAGTTTACCTGTGAGAATTTGAACTTCCATCCGTTTTGCAATCTCTTCATGCCCCGCATTCCGAAACAAGTCCCGAATTTCCTCTTCAGTAAAGTCATGGCCGACACTATCCATCATCATCGACATTTTCCCAGCGTGCGGATCATTCACATGAACTGCAATTAATTTTGCATTAAACGAATTTTTTAACCGGGCTACCTCATCAATAACCGGGGTTTCATCTCCCCTACCTGACAGGGCCACCATAATATTTTTATATCCCATCAATCACTCCTGAAATAATTCTTCTATAACTTCCAAGAAATTTATGATCAATCGATGAACGAACAAAGTGTTACTGCCACCCGGCAATATTCTAATCACACATGAGGATAAAATGCTGTGTAAGTTTCAAGTTTTACTAAGCTATAATGAGTGTTAATATTAAAAGATATTATTTTTTATCATTATTCACAAGGGGGTGGTTATAAAAAGTGTGATCTGAATCAATTTTTGAGGGTGCCTTCACTTTTTTTCTTGTATGTGAAACTTCGAACCATTTATATTGGATTTACGTTTTTCGAATTGTTCTCTAATTGAATGAACTGCACAAAAAAAAATCAAATCTTGCTTTACATTCTAGAAAACCTTATTATACACTGAATTTTGGGCGGTAAAACTGTTTCGTTTTCGACCCATTACCGAGAGTCATTAACATAATTAACGAATAAGCGAGGCCTGTTATGAAAAAAATATCATTCTCAATTATTGCATTTTGCCTTATGCTCTGCGTAGGTACTAATCCTCTGTTTTCACAGGATGAAGAGGCGGTTTCACAGGATGAAGAGGCGGCAGCCAGCGATACAACTGCTGTTGAAGACCTTGAAGATGAAATTGATGAGGCATTCCTTGAAGAAGAAGAAGCCGAGGAAGAATATGATGCTGCCAGTCCTTTTGAAGGATTTACTGTTGGCCTGAATGTGGGCATGCCGGTAGTGGGTGGTGAATATTACGCTGAATCTGGCATGGACCCTTGCTTTGGTGTGGTCATTGGCACTCCTTATGGATTGCCCCTCGGCCCTTTTAGTCTGGGTGTAAATGCTGGTATTGAGAGCGCCAATGGCTTGACAGGTGCATTTGCTATTCTTAACCTCGGTATTGATGCCATTTCAGAAAAGGTCGGTTTCCCCGTAACAGTCTTCGGCGGTGTCGGTATGCTGGAAGGTATGGGTATCATTGGCGGCGCATCCTTGGATTACCCCATGGATCCTGTCGTGATAAAACCCTATTTGAGAGCTACTATTTCAACTGCTGCAGCTAGTGATAATCCTACTGGCTGGATTCAAATTGGCGCCATGGTGAGTTACTCTCTCTAAGAAGAAAAACACTTTTTCTAAAAAAGGCGGCTAATAGTCGCCTTTTTTATTATCTTATTATATATCAATTCGGAATTTAATTATTCCATGTTATGAAACTGTCTGTAATTATACCCATCTACAACGAAGCGGCAACCTGCTCCCTGCTGATCGAAAAGGTGAAGTTGATCCCCATCCAAAAACAGATAATCGTGGTAGACGATTGCTCCACCGATGGTTCAGGGGGTATACTAAAGGGAATTGGCGATATTGAACTTATCCGGCATCAGGTTAACCGAGGAAAGGGTTCCGCTGTTCAGACTGCTCTCACACACCTTAAAGGGGATTTTGTTGTCTTGCAGGATGGAGATTTAGAATACAATCCTGCTGATTATGAAAAAATGTTAAACCAGCTGGAAAATGATTCCGCCGATGTTGTGTATGGAAGCAGATGGCTTGGAAAAACATCATCTCTGAGTTACCATACTGTTGGAAACCGGTTCATTACCTGGTTTTCCAACCGGGTAACAGGGGCTGCACTCACTGATATGACATCCTGTTATAAAATGATGCCCACTGAGATATTTCGTTCCCTGGATATCTGTTCAGCAGGATTCGGACTGGAAGCAGAAATTACAGCTAAAGTTTTCAAAAAAAAGTTGAGAGTGATTGAAGTCCCCATCAGCTATGAGCGCAGGACAAAATCCGAGGGGAAAAAACTGCGTTTAACGGACGGGCTTATAGCTTGTTGGACATTATTAAAATATACACTACTTGATTTTGAATAAATAAACAGGTATAAAAACAAAAAGCCGGCGGGTAGGAAGACATCGCTTAATCATTTATTTTATATTTGACGGTAAAATATATGTACGATGACCATCCTGGTTGTCGGAATGATACTTTTTTAATTAATTACTGCTCATTTCAGCCAAGTCCGTCTACCAT
>Ga0066853_10000699_pt1 | contig 12928 bp, 3 predicted proteins | sample ETNtaG_28_FD_67284 | JGI IMG/M metagenome (GOLD analysis project Ga0066853, IMG submission 67284) | Marine microbial and viral communities from oxygen minimum zone, Eastern Pacific Ocean - ETNP201406SV61 | ecosystem: Environmental > Aquatic > Marine > Oceanic | place: Pacific Ocean: Eastern...
CCCTGCAATGGTATCTCAAGACTTGCAGTTGTCCTGATCATCGATAACCAGGTATCATTCGCTTCACTCTGCATTGTTGCTGAATCCATCACCAATTCTCCGCCATCGGAAACGGTGATACTCGAACCTGTGGCAACGGTCAGGTTAGATGAGATCGTCAAGGTGGCTCCAGAAGCAACAATAACAGAGCCGTTGAAGATAGCATCATCACTCCAATTCTCATCAACTGAGATGGTGGAAGTGCTGGCATCTGAGGGTGGAGCCGCAGTTATAGTTGTCAGGTTATTGAGCAGCAGCATCAATACCAAAGTGGCGATTGTTCGGTAAGCACATCGGGGCCTCATGGCAGGAAGCGGAGCCTCTTCAGACAAAAACGCCACCCCTGCAATGGGTGGAAAAGAGATTGATTCGTCAGCACCGGTGATACGCCGAATCAGTATGGAACATCCTTCCACCCCAACCAGAAACCGAATTGATTGAAGAGGCGATGAATGAATGGAGTCGCCAGCAACAGAATCAACATCCCGAGAATCCCATCAGGGTCGCCTATTGCTGAGCCCCCGAGGAACAAGATACCGAATGAGAATGTTGCAATCGCAAAAGGAAGTGTGTCTAGAATTGGCGCTTTACTACTGATATCCCCTTCTCGTTTCAGGCCTCTTCTCCTCTTGATATATGAGCCGATTGAGTCTCCAACAAGTGATGATAATCCCAACATCGAACCGATGAAGAAAGCAGTCATCATGGTGCCACCCATCCAGAACCAATCCTCTTTTCCAACGCCCCACATGATGTCCACGAATGGTTGTGAATCAGGTCCGTTTCCTGAAACCAAGTAGGCCATCAGCATGGCTTGCAAGCCACTGGTCGCCGAGCCTCCAATCAAACCATTCCATGTCTTGCCATCACCTAGCAGCCGATTTCCATCCTTATGGATGCGGCCTCCATCTATTGGCCATGGTCCAAAACCTGTTTTGGGCAGCCATTTGCCCCACATCATTGCCCATGTGTTGACCAAGAATCCAGGTAGATACAACCAGAGTACTGTGAGTATCAACCATCCGAGCCCAACTGTACCGATATCCCCTTCCATGTTCCTTCCACTGATTGAACAGGCTGTTCAACATACCGGATGTTCAGATGTCAACGATTATCGGGCGTTACTATGCCGTGGGGCCATGAAGAGGGTGTCAGATTGAAGGTGCTCGTAGTCGGAGGCGGTGGCCGAGAACATTCGTTGGCAATTGCTTTGGTTGCTTCTCCAACCGTTGCAGAGGTGCATCTTTGTCCAGGCAATGCGGGGACCAGCATAATCGCCACCAATCACGATTGTTCAGCCGATGATGTTGATGCAGTGGTCATTTTGGCAGAACAGCTCAGTGTGGATTTAGTGGTGGTTGGACCTGAGGCTCCATTAGTTAACGGATTGGCTGATATTCTGCGCCAGCGGGGTATTGCTTGTTTTGGCCCTGATGCAGATAATGCGATGCTGGAAGGAAGTAAATTGCGAGCCAAACAAGCGATGTCAAACAATGGCGTTCCTACTGCGGAATACCAGATTCTCCGCTCTGATTCAGATATCGATTCAGCTCTCGATACTTACTCCGGAAATCCTTGGGTAGTGAAGAGAGACGTTCTTGCAGGCGGCAAAGGAGTGGTGGTCACTTCTGACAGACAGGTGGCGAGAGAGGCTATTATCGCCGCCATCGATAGTGATGGAGAGGTCTTGCTGGAAGAATTCCTGAGTGGTGAAGAGGCCAGCGTTTTGGTTGTAATGGATGAATCCGGATACGTTTGTCTACCCGCTAGCCAGGACCACAAACGGCTGGGCGATGGTGACAGCGGCCCTAATACAGGGGGGATGGGGGCATATGCGCCCGCACCAGTGTTCACAGACGAAGTTCGAAGGAAAACCATCGATCGAATCGTGAAGCCAATGCATGAGGATTTGAGGAATTCAGAGACTCCATATCGAGGAGTGCTCTATGTAGGGCTGATGATAAATTCCGAATCGGACCCCTTTGTGGTTGAATTCAATGTCCGTTTCGGCGACCCTGAATGTCAGATCACACTGCCATTGGTAGAGACGGATCTTGCTCAACATCTGCTGGCTGCAGCGCAGGGAAGATTGGTGGAGGAGGAAGTCAGGTTCCTCGAAGCACATTGTCTCACTGTGGTTTTGGCTGCTGAAGGATATCCGGGAACGGTAGTCAAAGGCAGGCGAATTACAGGAACAGGTTCACGTTCTCAGGATGGAGAACATAGGTCTGTTTCGTGGGTAAATCATGCTGGAACTGGCATCGTAGAAGGTGAATTGGTCTCAACTGGTGGCAGAGTGCTTTCGGCAACTGGAATGGGCCCTTCCCTTTCCGAGGCTTGCGAGGCTGCATATCGCTTGATTAATGGGATTGAACTTGAAGGTTCACAGCATCGTAGCGACATTGGATACCGTGCATTGTGACGGCGGGGTCAATACTAGTCAAGATATAAATGAAAAACTTGCTGAATAGCGCACTGCGCCTCATGTGTGGATGTCTATACATGGCAAGCCCTAAAAATAGACCACAGGTGGCTCGCACGCTCCAGCCGTAGGCTGACAATTGAGAGAGATGGTTCCCCATGGAGAACATTGATGAAAATGAGAACAATGGACCCGCATTCGCGCTTGGGTGGCTTATTGCCCCTCTAGCAGTATTGCTGTCCTTCGCAACTGGCCAGGCTTTGGGTCTGGAACTTATGACCAATGAGACGGGATTGACATTTGCTGTACTGTGTGCAGCTGCAATCCTTGCTACCCTGCCGAGGTATATCGGCGACTCTGGAATCTACGAAATCCGCCCATCTATTCTCTCTCTGGTATTTTTCGCAGTTTCTCTTGTTCTTGCTTGGGCGATTGCTGCTTTCACATCCGTTGGTGCATTGACAGCACTTCTGTTTCTTCTATTAGCAGTTGGAGGGCATATCTTCGACATTCGCGGAAGACACGAGGAACAGACCATACTGACATTTGCCATCATAGGATTCATGTTTGCACTGTTGATTGCTGGTGCTGCTGATACTTGGGCCGGAGAAATACAAGATATTGTGAACAACAATCCCTCTGATGAAATAGGTGATGGAACACTGGGAGAAGATGGATATGACGAATACTATATCGACGAACACAGACAGGCAACCGGCTTCCTGTTCTTCACCGCATGGACGATTTCGTTACTTCTCGGAGTTGTGGTTGCAACTGGCCAACGTGGTCTTCTGTTTGCCCCAGGCAAAGGAAAGTGGTGGAGTTTTCTTCCATCTAGAGAAGGGAAGAAGCCCAATTCCACAGAATGGACTTTGATGGCAGTATTCTCTGCTTGGATCTTGGCACATGTGGCAAGCCTCGTTCACTTCGCAACCGGCGATTATGCATCAAGGTTGGAATTGGTGATCGAAGAAGTTTCACATGGCCACATTACGTATTGGTGGTCTCTGTTTACAGGAATCATCATATTATTCATCGGATTCTGTATCGCTGAGCGTTGGTACACGAGAGCGATGTTGGTATCGGCATGTTGGATCATGTACACCATCGGTGGTTGGCAGGAAGCCGGCTGGCTTGATGTTGAGATGCTTGAAGGCACTCAAGGGCTGTTCATCTGGTTAGGTATCAGTTTCTTCGTCTTCGTTGGTGTATTCTACATTGCTGGACACGATAAATGGGGTGGTTGGGACAATCGTGGATTGAACGACCCAAGTCATGCACGACAGTGGTGGCAGGCTCATTGGGCGGGAGTTTTGACCTTCGCAGCCTTCGTGACTGCATTGGTGGTTCGTACATCATGGAACGTCATTCCGGCTATGGCCGCATCTGGAACTCTTGGGTGGGATATGACCGGTGGTTCTGACCCGTGGTACATGAAGCGGGCCGTTGATTACATTCTTGCACAACATGCTCATTTCATCTTCGATGCAGACCGAGCCTATCCGGTTGGAGGAATCAATCCAAGGCCTCCATTATTCGCTTGGAGCCTTGCTCTTGGTGGTATGTTGACCGCACCGTTCATCGGTGTCGAACCTTCAGAAGCAGTCTGGTGGTCAGTTGCTGGATTGCCAGCACTCTATGGTGCGTTGACTGTGTTCCCATTGGCTGCATTGTCTCGCGACCAGATTGGTAAGGGTGCGGGAGTCATCACTGCTTGGCTCATCGCTTTGATGCCAGGGCACGTCAGCCACAGTACCTTTGCTCTTGCAGACCACGATGCATTCGTTCTGTTGTTTCTGTCCTTAGGTTTCCACTATTACCTGAAGGCGATTCAACATGGTGGAACTGAGCGTCTAGTGAAGGAGATTTCTTGGCGTCCGCGACATCTGTATGCAGCTCTCAAGGCTGTTGTACAGCAAAAGAGCACTGCAGTAGGATATGCAATATTGGCTGGAATGTCAATCGCTACGGTTGCTCTGGGATGGAAGGGATTCGTATATGGCCCAGCGATAATTTTCGCGGCATTTGGTTTCCAGATTCTGCTTAACTTGTTCAGGCGTAGAGACAGCACGATTCTAGCGTCGATCAACATAATCATGCTGACCGTTGTATTCTTGGTCCCACTTCCTTTCTACGCCCATCCTCAGTTGAATTTAATCTGGGATGCAAGTGGTTTCCAACCCATGTTCTACATATTTGGATTCACTCTGATGACTTCCTTTGTCATACTTGCATATCGTGACAAACCATGGCTACTTGTTTTCGGTGCTGGAGTAGCGATGATTGGCAGCGTTCTTTCAGTACTAGCACTGTTGCAGTTCTTCAATATCTACAACGGCTGGGATGTATTGTTCACAGGTGGATATTATTTCACTAAGAACAAGATATTTGGCACCATTGCTGAGGCACAGGCTCCAAGCCGTGGAACTCTGTTCGCATCATTTGGCCCACTGGTCTTCGTTGCAGCATTGTCGGCTGGAATCTGGGGAGTATGGCAAGGCATCAGGCATCGCCGACAGACCAGACTGTTCCTTGGCCTTTGGGTATTGATTGGTGCATATATGGCATGGTCTGCAGGTCGTTTCATCTTCAACGCTTCACCAGCAATGGCAGTGTTGGCCTCATGGGCTATCGTTGGAGTTTGGAAGGGAAGCGGTGCTGCTGAATTCAGCAAGGAATGGAGGAGAATCGGAATTCGAACACCAGGGGAGAGATTCACTGCAACTCGCAAGGCATTGTGGAGAACACCCGCTTTCAGTGCCTTGGGATTGGTTGTTCTGATGTTGATGTCTCAGCATGCTACCTATGGACTGGATGCTGGGATACCAAGAGGAAGTGATGCTAAGGATGATGTGGATTCAGCAATCTATCATCTGTCTCCAGATATCTTCCGCTTCGACATTTGGGATTTCTCCTTGCTCGATAACACACCCTATGAGGACGGTTCAAGTTGGTACATGAATTCCTTTGGGCCCGGATTCAATGGTTGGGGCTGGAATACTGCATACGATTGGTTGGCAGCACAGGACTTGACCTTTGATGCATCAACCAAGGCAGATTGTGAAGACATGGGCGGAATTTGGATGGATGATATTTGCCACCAGAGATTCGGTGACAGGCCGGCTTTCGTTTCATGGTGGGATTATGGTTTCCAGGCATTGGCTCAAGGACAACATCCCTCGGTATCAGATAACTTCCAGTCCGGTATTCCTGCAACAGGTAACATGTTGTTATCTCGTTCACAGGAGGACCTTGTCGCTTTATTCATCTGGCAATTGGCTGAAGGAGATATGATGTATTCTGCTCAGAACAGTGGTGAATATGGGCTGACGCCACCGTTCTCAAGGGTCTTGGGGAATCATTTGAGTCCCGCTCAATTTGATGAATTCGCATATATCCAGACCGAGATGGGCTCTACAGATGCAGCATCTCGCACTTTCAGTGTCGTCGTTCAGAATGGTCAATTGACATTGGCAAAAGGAGGTGTTCTCGAAGATGGAGTGCTCAATGAGTCTGCAGGAATTGTCTGGAGAGTCTATGATGGCATTGAAGTCGAAGAATGCGACCCTGCTTCTATCAACAGTTGTTTGGGCGGAGACTATGTATTGGAGAATCAAGCCAGACTACGTTTCAACCAGAAGACTGTGAATGATGATCTCACCGTGGAGGATACCACTTACCATATCATAGGCGAATATTGGTACACTCCAGACCTCATCGAAGAGTTTGATGACGTTGCATCCAATCTACACAGGAAGAATGCCCGTCTTTCATTGACGCGCCAACTTTTGACCAATGCTTTGGATTCTGAAGACTTGCATTCACTTTACACAGATCTGATGGGCTTGGATGTATATGATGTTCCAGACAGTGAAGGCAAGCCTGGCGAGACCTTCCGTAGGAATCATGAGATTCGTTATTTCGCTGTGGATAATCGATTGTACCCAATAGGTGGTCGATATAATCAAGATGCAAACTACAACTATGGAAATCCAACTGGGATTTTCCACGCACCAACTACACTTGGTGGGCAAGATGTTGATACTTTCCTGAAGACAACCTACGAAACTGATGATTTAGCGAATGGTGGTGAGATGACTGCAGAGCAATACGAGGAGGCCTATCTACAGGATATGCTCAATCAACAACAGCAGGGAGCCGATTACCAGCCATTGTCTTTGAATGATATCAGAGTCGACCATATGCCTGCATTCTTCGATACCATGTTGGCCCGAGCATACGTCGGATACGGCGCATCCACTCTTGGCTTAGAGGTCGGTTCTTCCAATCCTCAGCCTAGTCAGCATTTCGGAATCTCAGGTTCTCCTGGCTCGATGCTTCAGGCTGCTCCTCCATTGCCGGCTGCAATGATGAATCATTTCGTTATTGCCAATTGGTATGGTGCAGGTCTTGGTGATGATACCACCTTCCCCGAGGAAACAGCAGATCAACGTAGTATTCGATATGCCAATACGGCTGTGAAGGTACTCAAGTATTACTCGGGAACTGAAATTTGTGGAACTGTTGAGATGTCCGATGATGGCACGGGGATGAACAATACTCGAATTCTAGTGGAGCGCGATGCATTCAGCGGTGAAGGCGAGAGTGATATGGATAACAACACTTACTGGATTCCTATACAAGCAGTTGATGCGGATGAGGATGGGAACTATTGTGTCGTTGTGCCTGCTGGACATATCCGTTTGTCTGCTTATATTGGTGACTTCGATCCAATCCCAGATGAAGACGTCATCCGCAAGGGTGAGTATCAAGACACTATCGTTGATTTCACAACTGTTGAAAACCTGAATAGAGGGACCAATCCATTCACTGGTATACTTGGTGGCGTTTCAAACATGACATGGCTGAATGAGGTTCATCTCAACATCACTGGCGTAGAAGGTCATTCTGGAGAAAAATACGCCGATGAGGTCAAAATCCTGGTTGAAACTTCTGGAGTCAGTGGTACCATCATATGGAGCGGTCATGAGTCCTTTGAGGGCGAACCATTGGTAGATGTTGATTTCATACTGAGGAACATCTGGTCTAGTCAAAACAATTACACCATCACCACCACCAACGGTTCCTTCACCACTGATGAGTTTCGTATTGTTGGACCAGGGATTGGAGAAGTCACTTTCACCGAACCTGGAACCTTCTCTCCATCCGGTGATGAGGAAACGAGTTCCACTGTGGTCAGAAATTTCACTGGCAACTACACTCGTACAATCGGTCATGAACAAACCTACACTGATGATGGGAATTGGAGTGGAAGAGGTCGAATCAAGGCAAATTCCTTTGATGTGGAAAATAATGACAGTATAGAGGCCTGTCCTGGCGGTGGAGATGAATTCAGTGCATTTGAGAATGGTAGTTGGGAAGTCTGTCTATTTGAACAAGGAGATGATCTGAATACCTATTTGTTCAATGGGACACTCAACGCTAGTGGTAGAATGACAGCAAATGGAAGTGTGCAATTCACCACCTATATGGAAGGCGAGACCTTTGAGGGAATTGGAATATTTGAGGGAACTGGAACCATCAATGGTACAGGTCTTTTCACTGGTATCGGTACATTCTCTGGGCCAATAGTAGAACCAGGTTCGTTCTACATCAGTGGTCTGGCACCCGGGACGTACAACATGATCGCCCAATTGGACAATGGCAAGGAGGTATTGCTTCCTCAGCCCGTTATAGTTGAGATCCATCCACAATTCGACTTACAGTTGACAATGCCGGGTTCATTTTTCACAGATACGATGTCGGATCTGGCTGGCAATCTATTCCTCAACAATAGTTTTGAATTGATAGACACAGAACTAGGAGTTGACAATGCTATCATCATCGAAACCGATGAAAATGGAACCTTCGAATATGGACCCCTTACCAAGGGTGAATATTACTACCGATTTGACCTTGATGATGATGGATGGTATGAATTGAACAGGACATTGTCTGTAGGAGACGAAAGTGAGGAATTTGAGGTAAATATGCAAATCCCAGTACATTCTGATGTCAGTTTCAACCTTTTACCCACCGCTTTGAATGCTGCGGGAGACACGATTGCTTGGGATGTTTCTAATCGCACCATGATGGTTGAATCCATGAATGATGATTTCCCTCCATTTGAGATATCATCTGATGAAAATGGTTTGGTGGAATACGAGTCTCCGTGGGGCCATTGGATCATTTCTGATATGAGCAATGAGACGCATATGCTATGGTTTGATTTCGAATTACTCGAAGAGGATTTAGTCCTTGATAACCAAAGTTACATCGTTGCCGTCGAAGTTTCGGGTCAGGTGGTTGCTCCTGATGATTGGGAGGTATACAATCTTCACAGGGATTGGGAACATCACTTTGAGAATATCAGCGGAGTGAATGTCACCATGCGGAGTGGTAACCTTGTTCTTTACGATACCACTGATTACGAGGGTGTCTTTGAGGCTAGATTACCTGCGGGTGTGGAGTTCAGTTTCACCACAGTTTCTCCTAAGAAGATTTCAACGGCAAGCAAACTGCATGCCATTGTTCTGGGCGGAGACTATTCGTGGGATTTTGAAAATGGAACTTTCGGAGTTGATTTCAATGATTTGAATCTAACAATGGAACCTTCTCTTTCGCGCGTTGGTCAATTGATGCTCTATGATAACGAAACATACTGGGATGAGAAGATTCCTAATTGGAGCCCGGCTGAGATAGTGGCTACGAATGATGAATCTGGAGTATCTTGGTCTACTTTCAGTACCACAACTGGAGGTTTTGAGTTCTTCGTGCCATATGGTAACTATTCCGTTGACGTATCGATAGAAGAATTGGCGATCAATAATGTCTCATTCAATGTCTCTGATAGTGTTGAAGGTGGTGATTGGACAATGATCGGAGAAAATGCATCTTTGACCTCTATCACAGTACAGACATTCTTGGATATTCTCGGCGATGGAGTCTATGAGAATGGAACCGCGGTGAGTATTGATTTCACTATTCGACCGATATTTGTTGATCATGGATATTGGGACAATATTTCTGCAGATAGTGGCGAATGGGATGAAGGAAATTTCACATTGACTCTTCAGGCTGGTGAATATGAAGTGATAATTGACTCTCAAAACCTAAGCAATGAGTCTGCTCGAAAGGATTTCCAGACGACCAAATCATGCTCAGTTCAAGGCTCAGAAGTCCCTTGTTTCAATCTCAAGGTGCCTTTGGGAGAAGTTGAGGAGCCATTCCTCATCCCACTAGAGCCTAAATGGTTGATGACTGCACAGGTGATGCACCTGACTGAAGGTCTGGATAATGCCAGTATCAAATTCTACAATGTTGACAATGATGAGTTCTTTGATGTGGATACCAATGAGACCGGACATCTACAGAGTTATGTCTCTGTAGGTGATTGGCATGTTGTCCTGCATCAGGATCAACGAGATGAATACTTCCTTGAGATGCAACAATTGTTGAACCTCTCGGAATCCAGCGACCGGACCAACCTCATCTGGAACTCGGTCAGTTCGACAAATATCTCGGTCAACTTGACTGAGGCAGAGACCGGCATACCTCTATCTGGATACACTATCACTGCGGTAAGCAATGATGGATTCCGGAATGTAAGCATTGGTCCGAGTGATGCAGACGGAATCGCCGGAGGAACCTTGACCACTGGAGAATGGACCTTCTTCTTGAATCGTTCAACCACCACAGACCGCTGGCTGATTGAAGAGGGTGAATATGTTGAGACCATATCAATTCTCAACGCATCGGAACAGATGTACTACAACTTTACAGCCACCAAGACTACCTTGATTGGAGGAATGATTTTCTGGGATCTTGACGGCAATGGATACCAAAACAATCACGAAGGTATTCCTGATGTATTGGTGGAGATAGTGAGTGAGAATCTGACCACGAACATGACCACTGATGCTGATGGTGTCTGGAAATTATTTGCCCCGATCTTGACCAATTACTCAATCAATGTGAGCAAGGAAGGTTTCACCTCCTCATTTTATGAGAATGGCCTCAATATCAATTCTACTCATATCTCAGAGGACCTTGCATTGACAGCAGGAAATGTGTCGGTTTCTGGAGAAGTCACCCATCTGCTTGGTGATGTTTCCATTCTGGAAAGCACCACGGTGGAGCTCTATCCAGTGGTTGGCAGAGATCTTGAGATGGTGGTTGCTGAACTGACCTTGAACGGAACAACGCTAGAATGGGATGCCGAGGTCACGCCAGGTGATTGGGCGGTTTGGGCAATTCATGACGATGCTGGTGAAAGCGACTATTCTGTTGCCATCGGTATGCTAAGTGCGAATGTTTCCGACGGCGGTTCACTTGATATTGAGATGAGCAATGGTGGCTGGGTCTCCATAGCAACTGAATGGGATGATTTCCAGATTCAACAGCACCATATTGGCGAGACTGAGATAGAGGGGGCTGTGATGAATGGTACACCAGTTGTTGAGTTAGACCTCGGAGATGGAATTGTAATTGAATTACCTCCTACTTCAGATGGTGCATTCGAAATGCTCCTTCCTTCTGGTAGTGCATCTTTCTCAGTTTCTTTCTCAACGATGGAGATGGGAATGGAAATGAATTATTCTGGCGGAGTGAATATCGATGTGGTTGCAGGAGTGACTCAGGCTGAAAAGACAATGACAGCCTCTCGGCCGGTTCGGCATGACATCACCTTCGAGGTGGTAAGTGTGATCTCTGGTGCTGCAGAATCATCGCTATCGGAAGATATGAAGTCGATGACTGCGATCGAAGTGGAAGGAGGAGATGGTGAGCCTGATTCATACAAGGACATCATCATTGAAGCAAAGGTCACCTATTCTGGTAACCAAGCCAATTCCATCTTTGGTTTGTCTGGAGATGCAGGTTCTCTACATGATTCTCAGGATTGGAACATTACTTTCCTCCTAGATGAAGCGGCTGGAGAATGGAACAGCAGTCATAGCATTGAACTCGGACTGGGAGAGAATCTATCTGCATCAGGAATACTCAACAATACCTTCCGATTGAAGATACAGTTGCCGAGCCAAGACCTTGCTCGTTCTTATGATGGCAACCACTCTGTTGGAATCACATTCAAGGTTGGTTCAGTACTTGCAGGGGAACTCGGACTCAAGGTCCATGTTCCGCAACAAAACAGCATCAGGTTGGACAGTATACCGGAAGGTGGACAGGTAGGGGTGCCGCCAGGTGGAGAGGCAGCAGTAGATCTAGAATTGACCAACCTTGGAAATGGAGAGGATACGGTTCGCTTTGAATTGGATTCGTCGTCCCTGCCAGAGGGTTGGTCTGCCACACCTACCAATGCGACGATGGTGCTGAGTTCAACTCAGTCCAGAACTCAGAGTTTCACCATTCACGCCCCGTCTAATGCTAGTGATGGCACATATTCGATTTCCATTACTCCAACTGATGAGACAGGCTCTCCCTTCATTGATGAGGAGGGTGAAGATGTTGAATCGATTGAGATTTCAATAAGTATCGCCAGAGCGGATTTGGAGGTTCTTGCGTTCAAGAGTGAAGGTGAAGCATTGTTTCAACAGTACAATACCATATCTGTAGTTGTTGAAAACCGAGGCACGCTCGATGCAGATCCGGTAGAAATCACTGTGGAAGTCACTGGCTTGCAAGATGTCGAGGCATCTGGAGCTACTACGGTCTCAATCCCCGCTGGCGAAATCGTAACCGCCACTGTACAACTTGATCTCGGCAATGCGTCATTAAGTAATATCCAGTTGACAGCATACGCCACAACAACTGTGGAATCTGTCGATGGTGGAGGCGAAGATGCATTGTCCAACACATTCAAGGTCAACGCCAAGGCACCCGATGAGCCCAACACGTGGTTACCGTGGATAATCATTGGAGTGATTCTGATTGGCATTTATGCTGGATTGAAAGGAATGGCTGCTCGCCGCGGACCGAAATTCTGATTCTGCGTGCGTATCGACCAGATTCCACGAGGGTTCAAGAGCCATCTGCGACAGCATTGAGAATGGGGATGGCATGGTCGATGAGTTGAGTAGTCTCGATTTCATTCCTGAACCTGAGGACCCAAGAATACTGAGTGCTGCTGACCCCAATCTATTGGGTCATCAAGAAGGCTTTCGTGCGGCAGTCACTGGTTGGGAGCCTGATGTTCCTCCACAGTCGCCTTTGGTTCAAAAGAGGATGATGGGCGGCAGGATTCCATATGCTTTGCTGATTATTCTGCTGATGGCTACAACATCTTGGTGGGGCCTTGATCAGTGGCTTGGCGTTGCTGAAATTCAGTATCCCGATTCCGAATGGGCTTACGAGGAGTCTCGAGTCAGGGAACTACAGACGGCGCATGGACTTGATGGGACAGGAGTCAATGTATGCATGGTCGATACTGGAATTGATCTTGACCACGACGACTTTGGTTCGGCAACTATTGTTTTCAGAGATTTTGTTTCGTCCTCGCAGGAAGCAATC
>Ga0066853_10000702_pt1 | contig 12906 bp, 13 predicted proteins | sample ETNtaG_28_FD_67284 | JGI IMG/M metagenome (GOLD analysis project Ga0066853, IMG submission 67284) | Marine microbial and viral communities from oxygen minimum zone, Eastern Pacific Ocean - ETNP201406SV61 | ecosystem: Environmental > Aquatic > Marine > Oceanic | place: Pacific Ocean: Eastern...
GGATCTGATTGGGTTTGTAATTTAGGCTGATTAATGGATCTTTTATATAGCTATGTTTTCTAGAGATCTCCCCAGTATATTGATTTTATTAATTTTAGAGCTTGACGATTGAATTATTTGGACTTATCGTATTATTCTGTATAGGTAGTTGTTTTTATTAGGCCTCACGTTTGTAGAGAGAAGTTGCCTTAGTCATGACAATATTCAAATTTAATTTATGAGGTGGCGCTTATGTTCCATGAAGTCAAAGTGTTTGATTCGCGAGGACAACTTAAAAAAGTCGTTTCTTCTAAAAAGCTGAGCAATCGATTTTGGCGGGCAAATGGTAGTGCTCCCCCGGATTACGATCAGGGCTATGAAAAAGCTGAAGATTGGAACCCTAAGAACCATATGTCGCGAGAAAAGGTAAGATTGGATGGGTTGGCGTAGGATTACGCTTGGTTAGGTTTTGTGATTTATTCTTGCTTGATATGGCAGGAGGCCTTATTCTGCTCCGGTTTGTGTGTCATAATAGGACTTGTGATATTCGCTGTCTGAAGATGATACCTTTTTAACGGGTTGGTTTAATGATCCAACTTGTTTTTCTTACCGGGTTTGTGATTCTCTGATGTACATAACTACCGGGGATGATTTGGTCGCTGTTTGCGAGCGATTGAAGTCCAGTCCCATTCTTGCCATTGATACGGAATTTGTTAGAGAGAGGACCTATTATCACCGACTAGGTCTTATACAAGTTTCCGACGGTACAACCTGTGCCGCGATTGATCCTATTCATATCTCCAACCTGGACCCTTTTCTGGATCTGGTTCGCAATAAAAATACAGTCAAGGTGTTTCATGCCGCCAGGCAGGATCTGGAAATCCTTCACCGTCTTTGTGAAAGTGTGATCCTGCCCGTGTTTGATACTCAGATCGCCGCCGCTGTTGTGGGTTGGGGCTCTCAGATTTCATTCGCGAAGATTGTTAATAAAGTTCTCGGTAAGAAAATCCAAAAAACAGAAACATATACTGATTGGTGCCGCCGACCTTTGAGTGAGAGTCAGATTGAATACGCTCTCGATGATGTCCGCTTATTGTTTCCGGTGTATGAGAAGTTAAAAAAAGTGCTAAAAAAGCTCAACCGTGATGAATGGCTTCAAGGGGAGTTTATGTCCCTGGAAGATGCGAAAAATTTTACGACACCAGAGCCGGAAAGATTGTACATGAAGATCAAGAATGTGCGTTCTCTTGCTCCACAAAACCTTGCAGTGATTTGTGAGTTGACGTTATGGCGTGAACATGAAGCGCAAGTCAGAGATTGTCTAGCAAAAAATATTATGAGAGACGAGCCGCTATTGGAGTTGGCACGAAAAGCGCCGACGGACGTCAAGGAGATGGGCCGTATTCGAGGTTTGCACAGAAATGAAATTTCCCGGAGCGGGAAAGATATTCTTGCGGCGATTCAAAGAGGATTGAATACTCCGGCAGATAAGATACCTAAATTACCAGTTGTGGAAATATATAACGCGCCACCTGGTGTTGAAGAAATGATAGCCGCTTTTGTCCAAATCCGCTCAGATGAGTTGAAGATAGAACCCAGTGTTCTTGCGGATAGAAAGAAGATCCACGATTTCGTTAAATGTTTTGACAAAAATCAGGATTTGGAAAACCATCCTCTGCTATCTGGTTGGAGGAAAGAAGCTATTGGCGAACTGCTTTATTCCATATTAAATGGTGAATTGGCTATCTCCATAGGCGCCAATGGCAAGCTCAAGTCTTTTCCGGTTGAAACCAACTCTCCGGATTCCGCAAAGTAGTATTCTCTCATTAAGGAATTCTCCACAACGGTTCTCCGTAGGGATGGGGCAAGGATTCCGATGAACAATGAATGACAATAAACACACCATATTCGGTTTTGCTGGAATCATACTCCTGTTCCTGATTATGGGTGTGGTTTCGATTTTATAGATCCTTCGCCTTGCAGAAATTTCAGAAAATATTTACAGACATCCTTTTGTCGTTAGTAATTCCGCCAGACATATCAATGCCAGCCTTATATCTATTCATCGGTATATGAAGGATGTGGTTTTGTCCGAAAATGAGGGTCAACTTAGTTTTGCCCTCAATGAAGTTAGTTCTCATTCAGAGGTGGTTGTTAAGGAATTTGTATTGGTTTTCGAGCGGTATCTTGGGGATAAAACAGATATTCAACATGCATTTCAGGCTTTTCTCGACTGGAAAAAAATCGTGACGAGGTTATTACCCTGACCGAGGAAGGGAATAGAGAGGAAGCGGCACATATAACAAAAGGAAAAGGTGCGAAACATGAGGCTTGCCTAATGGAAGGAGTAAGTTCGAAGGCAGTGGTATAGGGCTGGCTATCTGCCGGAAAATCGCTACTCACCATGGGGGAACAATCACCGCCAAAAGCGTTCCCCAAAAAGGAACTACGTTCATTATAACACTGCCTGAAAAACAACAGGAACCTACTAGCTAAGTGTTTTTTGCCGTAAATGAATTTTGCCATTCCTTAAATTTTGGATCTTGACGAAGATTTTCCAGGTCAGGATCTGTTTTCAGGTTTTCAAGATTTGTGAATCCGTTGTCTAACGAAAGCTGCAATGACGCTAATCCCGAAGCGGTATCTCCAGTCAGAGAGTAGTAGCAGGCTAGGTTGTAGTGTAGAAGGGGATGCTCTGGCTGAATCGCTTTTAGGGAATTCAGAGTTTCGAGGGAAGCTTCATATTGTTTTCCGTTCAGATAAGCGGTACTCAGATTGATATAGGCCTCCGTAAAATTTTTGCTGTGGTGTAAGGCCATTTTATAATTTCTGATGGCTTGTTCCCAGTCATTCTGTTTTAAAAATTTATTGCCTTCGTTGTAATGAAAAATCCCCATTCGTTTTTGCGCTTCCGGATCTGAGTGATCCACGTCACCCTCGTCAAGGCTATGGATGTGGCCTCCATCAATTCCTTCAGGAGCAAGCGGTTGAACGGTCTGCCCCTTTTGATGAAGAATCTGATCGCTTGATATAAAAACTATCGCCGATACGATGAGAAGGAGAGGCATCAGTTTTAGATACTTGTCTGGGATATGCATTATTTGTCAGTCAGGACTTTTATTAATTCGTTGACCGAACACAATGAAATTACATGATCTATCTGGGCAATAGGGCCAGACGCTGGGAAGGTATGTTCCGGTTAGACCACAATGATTGATCTGCTATACTTAATCTCAGCAACATATACAGTATAGGAGAGTTCCGGTTAGACCACAATGATTGATCTGCTATACTGGAAGGGGAGACTTTGGCGGTCAATCTTTCTGATATTCAACTGAATGATATTGGTAAACCAAAAGACGGTGCTTCTCCCGGTGAAGTTGCTGAGAAAATATTTGCTTCCTTGCAAAGGCAGATTAAAAAAGTAGTGAATCCACTGGATATTGGTCAGGCCAAGAAAATGGTTAAGGGAGCGGTGTCGGACATTAAAGATAAAATTGAAAGTGGTTTGGGCAACCCAAAAGAGTTGCTGGGTAAACCAGAAGAGTTATTGGGTAAAAATGTAGAAGATGTCGGTAACGCGGTTAAGGGCCTCTTCGGTGATTAGACTTGAATTTATTATGGATAATCCTGCTTCCGCATAAAATCTTGTAATCGGGTGAAAATTGTTTTAAATAGAGTTGTTGCAGTTGCCTTCCTATCTATAGCTCCGGACTTACATGTCTGCCTTGCCCAAAGATAATAACAAGTCGCAGGTGATGATCCTGCCTGATGAATTGGCTAACCAGATCGCCGCTGGCGAGGTGGTTGAGCGACCGATGTCTGTTGTCAAGGAGCTTGTTGAAAATTCCATTGATGCGGGCGCCACTCGTATCTTGATTGAAATTGAACAGGGTGGCAAAAAACTCATTCGTGTGGTGGACAACGGATCGGGCATGTCATCGGATGACGCATTGCTTTCATTCTCGCGCCATGCGACCAGTAAAATTGTTAGCTCCGCTGATTTGGAGGGAATTGTTTCTTTAGGATTTCGCGGGGAAGCGCTCCCAAGCATCGCTTCTGTTTCGCAAATGCGTATGGTCACCTCAGATGACGAACACCAAGGTGGAACGCAGGTGGTAGTTGAAGGTGGAGGAACCGCTCAGGTGAAAGACGTGGCTTGCCCGCACGGTACTACCATTGAGGTGGCCCAGCTCTTTTACAATACCCCGGCCCGTAAAAAATTTCTTAAAGGTGACGGTACAGAATCTTCCCATATCACCCAGATTATCACCCAACAGGCTCTTGCATATCCATACATCCATTTCACGTTGATCAATAACGGACGCAAAGTTATCGACACTCTGCCGACGGATCAGAGTTTGTACCGCATCGCTGAATTGTTTGGATCGGAACTTACCCAAGAGCTTATTCCGGTTGATGCCGAGGCTGGGGGTTACCGTCTTACAGGGTTTATCTCCAGTCCAGTTTTCACCCGCTCGTCGCGTTCTGCCCAGTATTGTTATATCAACCAGAGGTTTGTCCGCGATAAGGTCATTCTTCACTCAACTCAGCATGGGTATAGTCATCTTCTGCCAAGAGGACAACACCCAGCAATCTATCTTTATTTGGCAATGGACCCCAAGTTGTACGATGTGAATGTTCATCCGGCTAAGGCCGAAGTGCGCTTTGCCTACCAACAGGAAGTTCACCGCTTTGTGAGCGAGGCCGTTAAAAGTGCCATCAGTGGAAGCGGCAAGTTACCACTGCCGTCTGAGGATCAGCCTGTGAAATCTTATGACATTCCACGCTCATCTGAAAAATCCGGTAACAGGGGAGGGGAGTACCGCTCTTCAGGTAACTTCTCGATTGAACGCCCACCGGTACCGGGAGACCTTTCAGGTGCTCTAAAAATGATGTACCAAGGTCCTTCAGCAGGAGGAGAGTCTTCTGCACCAATGAGACAGATATTACCAGTGCCGCCGCAGGTAGAAATATTTGGCAGTAAACCCACTCCTGTAGCCAATCTTATTTATTCAGAATTTGAGCCTCTGGGTCAACTGGACCGATCATTTATCCTCATGCAGGGTAAGCAGGGGATACTTGTGGTTGATCAGCACATAGCACATGAACGTGTGTTGTATGAGCGGTTCAGCAAAGCGGCGAAGAATAAAAAGGTGGAGGTTCAGCAGTTGCTGTTCCCATTGAGCCTGGAGTTTTCGCCAGGGGAGGCGGAATTATTGGCCCTGCATCAGGAACGTCTGGGTGAACTCGGACTCGAATTAGAATCATTCGGCAAGAATGAATTTCTGTTACGGTCCGTTCCCGCTATTTTAAAAAATAATGATCAGGCGGAAATCATGAGGGAGATTGTGGATATGCTTCCCACGCAACAGCATGAAGATGCTCTGCAAGAAAAGTTTGAAGAAATTCTCGTTATGATGTCCTGCAGAAACGCGATAAAAGTGAATATGACTCTGGACCTGGACCAGATAAGAAAACTCATCTCCGACTTGGAAGAGACCGAGATGCCCTATACCTGCCCCCACGGACGCCCCATCGCCCTCCTGTTCGAGATGGATACCATCCTCAAAAAGTTTTTACGGAAGTAAGAAGCTTTTGCTGTAAGTCTATATAGTATATTTTATTCATGAGATGTTTGCTCGCTTTGGTCGGAAGGGGCGAAATGTTGGGCGATGTATTTTTCTCCTTCGTCACAGAAAAAGGTGAGGATATTTGAGAGCCCTTTTTCCCTCAACTGTTGCGCGGCAAGGAAATTGCCACCTGAACTGGGGCCTACAAACGTGCCGTAGGTTTTGGCCAAGTCCTTCATGCACTCGACGGCTTGTTCGCCTTTCACCTGCACCACTCCATTCACTTCAGTCTGATGTCGCTGATAAATTCCAGGGACGAATCCATCGGCAATCCCTTCAACGAGATGGTCACTTACTTCGTGGCAGGAAATGATTGCCGACTCTGAAGGTTCCATGGCGAATATTTTTATATCCGGGTTGTGGTGTTCTCGCAACGCCTGACCCACGCCGATAAGGGTGCCGCCAGTGCCAACGCCTTGGAGGATGGCGTCAATCGTAACATTCTGAGGAATTTGGTCGATGATTTCTTGTCCGAGCCATTTGCAGTTTTCCTCAACGTTCCATTCACTGTCGAATTGCAGGGGAGACCAGAACTTTTTCTTTTTGCTGAGTTCCCTTACGTACTCAAGAGCCTCGTTAGCCTGGTAATGCCCTCTCAACCGAACTTCTGCCCCAAAGGCCTGAGAAATGGCTATGCGTTCGTTAGTATAGCCTTCCGGCATGATGACCAGCATTTTGTAGCCCTTCGCTGCTGCGACAAGAGAAAGGGCGTTTCCCGTGTTGCCGCTTGAAGCCTCGACAATTGTCATACCATGTTTCAGCAGACCCTCTTTTTCGGCGCGTTCCACAACATATTTGGCCAGCCGTGCTTTGATCGACCCGGAAGGGTTCAGGTATTCGCATTTGACAAAAATTCCGTCAAGGCACAGTAAAGGGGTATTGCCTATGGCGTCCAGAATACTTTTCGAGAGACCTGGCATAATCGAATATTTCTTGTACGGTGGAAGATGTTTAAATATATTGCGTGCCGATGGATGGGATCAACCCCTAAGGGTATTTTTTTTGATGGACTTGGCCATTTGTTTCAGCCTTTGCGCGTTTTTTGCTTTTTGTGCTTTGCGGGAAGTGTTGAGGGTCTTTTTTCGCCTGAAGGTTCTCGGGTTGTTGAGAATCCACTCGGCATCCAGTACGCATTTTTCACGACCGGTACGGTTGAGTTTTCGGTACTCAATTAGCAGGTTCTTTTCTGATTTATCGGTGGTGATAAGGTGATCATTCCTCAAGCCTTTGAAGACGATCCTCCCCTCTTCGAGTCCACCACCGATCACCTCCATTTTGCGTGGAGTTGATGGTGTTTTTTCCACATCGGGAGTCTTAAGGTCCTCCAGTGTCATCGGGGTGATCAGCAACCGGTCAAGCGAAATATTTCCCAATCGTGCCAACTTAACCAGCACCGCCACTGGGGCGTCACGTTCACCTGCCTCATAACGAACGTACGTGCGGAATCCGATATCCAGTACATCAGAAATCGTCATCTGCGTACAATTGAGGTTTTTTCTGATGGTTTTTAAATTTTGCGCTAGTACTGTCATGCTCAAATATCCCTTTTTATAAATAATTTTGAACTTTAAAGACTATCAAGCCAGTTCAACACCATTTTTTCTGAGGAATTTGTACGCTTCGTCGATCCAGTAGCGCTCCTTTTCCAGCTTGTAACCTGGAAGGTCTTTGGATGAGCCGATAAGGGACTTCATTTGACTTATCGCTTCCTCCTTCTTGCCGCGTTTATCTAACAGGTTTGCGTAATAGTAGTAAGCTTTAAAGAAGTGGAAAGAATTGATTACTTCCTGATAAGTTTCCAAAGCTTTGTCTTCAAGTCCCGCTAACCGGTAACACTCTGCCAGGCCAAATATGGCGTTACCGTAGTCATATTTTTTGTCAATTTTAACCAACTCCTCAAGTGCTTCGGCTGATTCCTCATAGCGCCCCAATCCATGATAAGCCTTGGCAAGACCATAGCGAGCTTCGTCCGATTCAGAGTCTTTTTCAATGGCTTCTTTAAACTGAGGAACCGCCTGTTCATAATTTTTTTGCTCCAGATAGGTGTGACCTAGTTTCTCGTAATGATAAGCCTTGTGAAACTTACCTATCATATCCTTGAGTTGCAAGGTTTCCTCAGTCTCCACTTCCCTGATATTGTTTTTGGTTGTTGGTGTTCGCAGGATAGTCGGACGCGGCATGCCACCGCTCGCCTTTACCTTCACGGTAAAATAATAGGCAACAGCACCCACTGGAAAGAGGACCACCATAATGATGATCCAAATAAAATGTTCTTTGCGTTGTATGCAGTCAATGCACATCCAAACCATGAACACCAATGCTAATGTGATTATAATATCCATTATATAAACGACTCGCTTGAATTGTGTTGTGTTGAAAGGAGCAAACTTAATTTAAAAGGATTATATCCCTTTTTTCTCAAGGATATGATTATGTTCATCTAGCACCATAACCTTGGGAGTACATTTTTCCTGATCTGTATCCATAATACCATAAGCAACAATAATGATGCGATCATTTATCTGAGCCAGCCGAGCGGCGGCTCCGTTTATCGATATAGCCCTGCCGCCCCTTTTTCCGGGAATAACGTAGGTGACGAACCGGTGGCCATTGTTGATGTTAAAAACGTGTACCTGTTCATAGATAGAAATTCCTACCTCATCTAACAGGTCTTCGTCAATTTCGATACTTCCCTCATAATCTATCAGTACGTCGGTCACCCGTGCCCGATGGAGCTTGGATTTCAGCATGGTTCGTAGCATTATGTTCTCTCTATAATACGGTTGTCTATAAGGCGGGCGTTACCGACCCGCACGGCTAGTGCGATGAGTGTTTTTGATCTGATTTCTTTATGCTCAGAAAAGTCTTCAGGGTCACAAACAGAAATATAATCCACTTCTGTTCCATTTCTCTTTTCTATCATTTGCCGGATCTTGTTGCGTATGGTTTCGGTTGAACGCTCCCCTTGTTCAATGCTTGTTTGAGCAGTTTCCAGCGCCTGTGAAAGTGATCGCGCTGACAGGCGACCTTCTTTAGATAAATACCTGTTCCTGGAACTCATGGCGAGTCCGTCATCCTCCCTCACAATCGGTTTGCCAGTAACTGTGACATTAAGATTCAAATCACGGACCATTGTTCGGATCACTTCCAGTTGTTGCCGATCCTTTTCTCCAAAAAAAGCTGTGTGCGGATTTACGATATTAAACAGTTTCAGGACAATGGTTGTGACTCCGCGAAAAAAACTGGGCCGACTTTTACCACACAGATATTTAGTTTTATTATCTACTTCGACAAAGCTTTGATATCCATCAGGATACAAATCCTCCTTTGTGGGAAGGAATAAAACATCAATGTCAGCGGAACGCAACACTTCCTTGTCTGCCTCAAGAGTACGTGGATATGATCCCAGGTCCTCATCAGGCCCAAATTGTGTAGGGTTGACAAAGATGCTGACCACAGTTGAGTCACATTCGGTGATCGAAGCTTTGATGAGGCTCAAATGGCCTTCATGGAGACAACCCATGGTAGGGGTGAGTCCGATGACTTTACCCTCGTCACGAATCCGACGGCTCCAGGTTTTCATTTCCTCAATGGAGGTGATAATTTCCATCATTAAATATATATAAAGCGCCCACTCATTGTTGAGGCGCGTCGCTCACTGATTTAAGATTGTGAGTTTTGGATTTATAAGAGTGCTCTTCGTCCGGGAAAGTTTCATCACGTACTTCCTGAATGTAGGAACTCACAGCTTTTTTTACTTTGTCACCGAGACAGGCGTATTGCTTGACGAACTTTGGAGAAGAGTCCATCCCTAGTCCAAGCAGATCATGCAGTACCAGTATTTGCCCATCGCATTGAACGCCCGCACCAATACCAATCGTGGGAACCTTGATGTCCTGGGTTATTTCACCCGCCAGGTCATCAGGAATTCCTTCAAGAACGATCGCGAAAACTCCTGCTTCCTGAATTTTGCGGGCATCCTGCTTGATTTTGCGCGCATCTTTATAATTCTTTCCTTGAACGCGATATCCGCCAAGCTTGTTGACCGATTGAGGGGTGAGGCCAATATGCCCCATAACTGGAATTTCGGCATTCGTCAGTGCCTGTATTCGTCCCGCCATTCGTGCACCGCCTTCAAGTTTTACAGCCTGGGCACCCGCTTCCTGAATGAATCTGCCAGCATTGGTGATGGCTTGTTCATCAGAAACCTGATAAGACATAAACGGCATGTCTGCTACCAGCAGGGCGTTGTGACAACCCCTGTTAACCGCTCGAGTATGAATGATCATTTCCTCCATGGTCACAGGAAGTGTTGTTTCAAGTCCCAGAGAAACCATGGCAAGGGAATCTCCCACAAGGATGATATCGAGATCAGACGTATCCAGCAGTCGGGCAAAGCTATAATCGTAGGCAGTGAGCGCTACAATTTTTTTTGAAGAAAATTTCCGCTCCATAATCATGGGAACGGTTTTTTTGTTCTTATTCACTGAGGCACCTTTTTTAATATGTATACACAAGAAAACCAGGGGAGCAACAACCCTTAAAAATTTACCGGCGGTCCAACAAAAATGCCCGCCGACAGGAGGCCGGTGGGCGGAAAGATTTCTACAAATCATCGGTGCGAGTTTTTATACATAGCTTGAGGCCTTCATGAGGTCCTCAGCTCAACCAGCACGACTTATTCTCGAAAAACTTTCACCGTCACGGTCCGGTCAGGATCCAAGCGGATTGAAATACTCTCTGCCTATTCTATGGCTATTGATCTTGATTATCAACTGTTCAAGATCACATTTTTTCTCCACGAAATCAATTTCATTGGTATTGATGACCAGAAGCGGAGTCTCTGAATAGTAAAAGAAGAAATTATTGAAGGACTTATTAACATTATCCAGATAATCCGGGTCCATAAAAACTTCATACTCGCGTCCCCTTTTTTCTACACGCGAACGCAGTATATCGGTGCTCGCCTGAAGAAAAATCACAAGATCCGGCTTGGGAACTTTGGTGTTTAACAGGGAGTATATCTGATCGTAAAGCTTGAGTTCCTGATCCTTCAAATTGAGCGCGGCAAACACCCGGTCTCTCTGAAATAGATAGTCAACAAGGACAACAGAACTGAACAGGTCCCTTTGAGCCAGTCCCATATATTGGCTGTAACGGTTCAGTAAAAAAAATACCTGGGCCTGAAAGCCGAAAGATTCTCGGTCCTGATAAAATTTGCTTATAAACGGATTCTCCTCATCCATTTCACGAATGACCTGCGCATCGAACTGTTTTCCCAGTAAGTTCACCAGAGAGGTTTTTCCGGCTCCTATACAGCCCTCAACCGCGATAAACCTTGGCTCGAGTAATTGTGCAGTCATAATAAAGTACCCGTTAAGAGCGTATGGTTCAAAAGATTAAAATCTGGAGTTTAGCTAACTGAAGCGAAAATTTCCTTGATAGCCAATTTCAACTCAGTCAGACAAGGCGATTTTACCACATGGGCATGGGAGGACCAGACCTGAAAATTCTGTTTACAGCGACCCGATGAGGTTCCCAGAATAACGGGGATTTTAAAGTTATTCTCTGACAGTTTTTGCATGAATTCAATGCCATTAAGTTCTGGAGAGTGATTCCCAATCGCGATCAAGTCCGGGTTGTCATTTTTAATGATTCCCAGAGCTTCGTCTTCGCTGGACGCGAGAGAGACACTATAGCCGTCCCCAATCAATCCCTCTTTATAAAGGAGCCTCGTATCCTCGTCACCCTCGAATACTAATATCTTTTTCATAAGTCACATCAGGAAACAAGTTCAGATCAGATTCAAGATAGAATGGAACATGCGAATGGACGTGTCAGTCGGTATAGGTTTTAATACAATCGGGTAGGATTTGCAACGGTAAACAAGTCTGGCAATTAATCTCTTTATTTGTTCATGTTTACAGGTTTTTTCTTGTAGTGCCATCTATCGGCATCAAATGACTTTTCGATATATCTGGAGGTATTTGTCTGCAGTAACCGGCCAGCCAAAATCCTCTGCGAAGGCATTTTTTATAAGCTTTTTCCAGGCTGATTTGGTTTGGTACAGGGTCAAGGCCTTGCGTACAGTTTCAATTAATGCTTCCTTCTCGTATCCATTGAACTTGAATCCACTTCCCTTACCTGATTTTGGCTGGTATTCCTTCACTGTATCGTGCAGGCCGCCAACGGCACGTACCAGTGGAATGGTCCCGTATTTTAGCGCATACATTTGTGTGAGCCCACAAGGTTCGTATCGGGAAGGGACCATAAAAATATCGCTTCCGGCTATTACTTTGTGCGACAAAGTTTCATCGAACTCGAAGCGGACTCCGCACTTTCCTGGATATTTCTGTTGTGCCGATTGGAAAAACTTTTCATAATCTGGATTTCCCGTTCCCAACAAGACAAACGCCGCTCCAAAGTTTATTATTTCGTCCAGTGCCTCCATGATCAGGTCTATCCCCTTCTGTTCAGAGAGACGCGTGACCATTCCAATGATCGGTGTACTTTCGGGAACCGTTAAAGAGAAAGTTTTCATCAGGTCTCGTTTGCATTTGAGCTTTCCCTTGATATTTTTGGAAGAGTAATTAGTGATAACTTTTGAATCCGTTTCAGGATTCCACTCTTCGTAGTCAACTCCATTGAGGATACCGGTTAGGTCTTGCTCTCGAAGCTTCAATAATCCTTCCATACCACAGCCCAATTCAGAGGTCATGATTTCCTTGCTGTAGGTCGGACTCATAGTGGTCAACAGGTCGGCGTACACCAGCCCGCCTTTCATAAAACTGAACTGATTATAAAATTCCAGGCCATCTTGAGAGAATAAGGAATCAGGCAGTCCTGTAAGATTCATAGTTTCGGCATCGTAGTTCCCCTGATATGCCAGATTATGAATGGAAAATATTGTGCGAATGGATTTGAAATTTTCGTCCTGAGCGTATTCCAACTTCAAGTACACAGGGACAAGTCCAGTGTGCCAGTCGTTTAAGTGAATGATGTCTGGATAAAAAGAGAGGGCTTTGCAGGATTCCAGAATCGCACGGCAGAAGAAAATAAAACGATCTGCGTTATCAGGATAGTCGGTTCCCTGAGTGCCATAGATTCCATCGCGGTTGAAAAAGAAATCATTCTCCACCAGATAAACGGGCACCTTTTCCGCAAGGGTACTTTTTGACAGGCGGACTGTATGAGTTTTAACTCCGATGGGAATATTGAATTCAATATCAAGTGGGTCAATTTTCTTTTTGCAGTCAGTAACGCATTGGTATTTTGGAAGAATTGTTCGAACATC
>Ga0066853_10000731_pt1 | contig 12681 bp, 13 predicted proteins | sample ETNtaG_28_FD_67284 | JGI IMG/M metagenome (GOLD analysis project Ga0066853, IMG submission 67284) | Marine microbial and viral communities from oxygen minimum zone, Eastern Pacific Ocean - ETNP201406SV61 | ecosystem: Environmental > Aquatic > Marine > Oceanic | place: Pacific Ocean: Eastern...
GGGATCGCAGCCACCTATGTTGTTTTTCTGCTTAACGAGGTATTTCTGGGATTTTCGATCCCTGCCACAGTATCATCGTCGGCCATGTTTCTTTTGTGTAGCATAAGAATCCTCAGCTGGCACCATCCTGCCATCTGGTCTAAATCGCTGCTATGGAGCCTCTATGTATCCTATGCATCTCTCGGTATAGGCTTCCTGCTGTATGCACTCGTACCCATGGTCGGACTTTCACCTTTTTTGGCTCTGCATATGATGGCTATAGGGACTGTTGCCATCATTACGATGAGTATGATGTCAAGAGTGACCATTGGTCATACGGGCAGGAGCATTCATTCCCCACCCTCTTTGCTGAATTTCAGCTTCATTCTGCTTTGCGTGGCGACTTTATTTCGAGTTGCCGGGCCAATTGTGTTCCCTCAGCTCTATCCTGAACTTGTTCTGGTCTCCCAGGTGTTCTGGATTACGGCATTTGGTCTTTTTCTGTTCCTCTTCTTTCCAATTCTGACCGGACCAAGGATCGATGGGATGGATGGATGAAGACTACAATCGTCTGGCCTATTTCTCAGGACGATAGTGTATAATTCAGGTTGTTGAGCTGCATCATGGAGACTATTCGACAATCCGCGTGTTTTCGCGCTGTCTTACCATATAAAAGGAACTTTAAGAATCCCTGATCTGCTCTCAGACTGACTTATCTGTCTGTGAAAACAACTAGTGTAAATAGACTTTGTGCGGGGTGATAATCTCTACCCTGAAATCCTGAAATCCTGAGATCAGTTTCGATAACGAAGTCCGGATTGTGCCGTTTCAATCGGAACAACAATTAAGGAAAGAATAACTATGTCTCTAACTGAGGAATCTATCGCCCTCGACCACGCCTCTGCCCCAAAGCCCCAGAGATACGATTCAATACTGATCGGGGTTGATGCTTCGGATCATGCGAATCGAGGCATCAAAGATGCACTGGATATGGCTGAAATCTGGCAATCGAAAGTGTCCGGTGCCCACGTTTATGCCGCCAAGTTACATGACCAGCGTTTCCGCCAGATGGAAGGTGGATTACCGGAGAAGTATCAGGAAGAGCAGGAACTGGAAAAACAACGCGACATACATGACGATCTGATTACCAAAGGACTATCTGTCATTACAGATTCCTATCTCGATCAGGTTGAACTGGGATGCAAGAAAAGGAACATCTTTTACGATGCTCGTTCTCTGGAAGGTAAAAACTACGTACAACTGGTCAGGGAGGCGAACTCGGGGAACTATGACCTGCTGGTACTGGGATCACTGGGATTGGGCGCGGTACAGTCAAGCAGAATAGGAACCGTCTGTGAACGGGTAGCCAGGCGATCGGTCATTGATTCCCTGGTCATCAAGAACCCTGAACGACAGATCAAGAAGAGTCCAATTGTCGTCGCCGTCGATGGCTCACCCCTTTCCTACGGGGGTTTGCTGACTGGATACACACTGGCTAAGGAATGGGATGTTCCACTTCATGTCATCTCAGCATACGATCCCTATTATCATTATGTCGCCTTTAACCGCATTGCAGGCGTGCTCTCAGAAGAAGCCGGCAAGGTATTCCGATTCAAGGAGCAGGAGAAGCTCCACGAAGATATTATTGATGCAGGCCTTGCAAAAATCTATCAGGGCCATCTGGAGGTTGCACAGAGCCTGGCAGAGGAAATGGGAGTCGATATTACTACCCGACTCCTGGACGGCAAACCCTACGAGGTCATCCAGCAATACATTGAAGAAACCAACCCTGGATTGCTTATCCTTGGCAAGACCGGCATTCACGCTGACGATGAACTTGATATTGGCGGCAATGCTGAGAATCTGCTCCGCAATGTGTCCTGTGCAGTCCTGTTGAGTCATAGAGGATATACCCCTGCTACCGAAACCCTGGCTGAATCAACGACGTCGTGGACTGTACAGGCCGAAGAAAGAATGAAAGGCATACCGGAGTTTGTTCGCAGTATGGCAAGACTGGGAATACTTCGATATGCACAGGAACAGGGGCATACCGTTATCACGGAGAGTATCGTCGCTGAAGCGACCAGAGATCTGTGTCCGGTAAGCACGAGCAGCGAGGAAAGCGAGCCTCAAACTCCCATGGAGTGGACAACCGCCGCTCAAGCCTTGCTCGAAACAATAGAAGATCCAGGCCAGCGAGAATCCATCCTGATGAAGGCAGAGAAGAAGGCGCGCCAATCAGGTACGCGTGAGGTCGATGTTACGCATCTGAGGAGCTTCATCTCTGTCAGAGAAGAGACACAGGACAGTGAAGCAAAATGTCCATTCAATCCTTCCAGCAGTGATCAAACCTCAGTTACCAGCACCGACCAGCCAGATATCGAGTGGACCCGGGAAGCAAAAGACCGTCTCGAGAAGGTTCCTGCGGGTTTTATGCGCAATATGACCCAGACGCGTGTGGAAGAATTTGCCAGAAAGAACAGCTATGCCGCCATTACACCTGAAGTCATGTCTGAGAAATATGCGGAATGGAATGAGGGCTCTCAAACTCAGGAACAACGTCTGAACTGGCATGCCGATGCAAAATCCAGATTAGAGCGAATTCCACCATTTGTTCGGGGAATGGTCATGAGAGAGGTAGAGAGCAGGGCTATCAAGCAGGGCGTTGACCTTGTGACCGCCCAGTTCATGACGGAGTCCAGTGGATCCTGGGAAGACAACATGAAATTTCACGAAAAACCGGACGAGTAGGCGAACTCGTTGTATGAACGAGCTCAATCTGATTGCCATCAACCTGACCAAGCGGTGCAACCTCGCCTGCGACCATTGCTATCTGGATGCAACGACACTGAAACAGGGCACGGCAGACGAGTTAACAACCCGCGAGGTCAATCTCATCCTGGACCAGGTTCATGCCCTCAACCCTGATGCGATGGTCGTTCTCACCGGCGGAGAACCTTTGCTGCGCGAAGATCTTGAGGAGATTATCGAACATGGCAGCCAGCTGGGGCTCTTTATCGTTGCGGGAACCAACGGTATCCAGCTGACAAGCAGTCGAGTTCATTCCTTGCAGGCTGCCGGACTCATGGGTGTCGGTGTCAGCCTTGATTCAATCTATCCGGAGAAACACGACAATTTTCGCGGCAAAAGCGGCAGCTGGCAGAAGACGATGAAAGGTCTCGAGAATTGTCGTGAGCAGGAACTGTCTTTTCAGGTACATTTTACAGTGACCCGGATGAATCGCGATGAAATCCACGACATCATTGCCCTTTCTGAAGAGATCGGCGCGCGGGTCGTCAATATCTTCTTTCTGATTTGTACAGGCAGGGGGGATACAGCATCAGACCTGACGCCAGACGAGTATGAAACAGCCCTGAAGCATATCATCCAGGTTCAGGAATCATACCCCGACATGATAGTTCGCCCCAGATGTGCCCCACATTTCAAACGGGTCGCCATGCAGATGAATCCTGATGCAGAAATCAACCGCATCAGCGGGCAGGAAGGAGACGGCTGCCTCGCCGGGATTCACTACTGTCGAATCAATTCATCCGGCGATGTCACGGCCTGCCCCTATATCGAAACCGCGGTTGGCAGCACTCGCGAGCAGCCTTTCACTCACATCTGGAATGATTCAGCCGAATTTGCGGGGCTGCGCAACCCGGATCTGGATGGAAAATGCGGTATGTGTGAATACCGATCGCTATGTGGTGGATGTAGAGCAAGACCGTTCGCACAGGGTGACGGGCTATTTGGCAGTGATCTCCTTTGCAGCTACATTCCAGAGGGAGGGCCTCTGATTGAGCCCTTGCGTGACCCGAACGAGGTTTCCTGGGACGAAGCAGCGCTTGTTCGGCTTGAACGTATTCCTGGATTCATTCGTAAAATGGTCAAGAAGAAAGCGGAAGCCTACGTACTCGATAACAGCGAATCCATCGTACGGGTTCGGCACCTTGAAGAACTTACTGCACGCCGATTTGGCAGCAATCGACAAAAAAAACCCAAGCTATTTGCCAGAACGACTGACTGATGCAGACTTCAGCGTACACAGAATCTATTGATTTTTGTAATCAAGACAGCAACCGGGCAGACCGCACCATCAGCCAGAAGCCAGTCACGTTGATATTGATGTTTCTTTTATTCTTCCCATACAATTCCTGCGCCGATCAGGGCATGAGCATTGCTGAAGTTATCGCATTTGCAAAAGCAATGATTCAAACAACCTCATCCCTGGATGAACCAGTATGGCAGGAGATCGTCACGTGAACGCAACAGTCTTGATTATCGATGATGACAGTGCAATCTGCCGAACGCTTCAGCTGCATTTTGTCGCAAATGGCAAGGACGTTCTTATCGCCAACAGTGCCGAAGACGGACTGGACATCTGTAAAAAGAATGATGTGGATATCATCATTCTGGATATTCGCATGTCTGGAAAGAGTGGTTTGGACATTCTGCCTGAACTCAGAGACAACCATCCTTCTGTCCGAGTCATCATGATTACCGCCTTCCACGGCATGGAGACGACGATTGCAGCAATGCAGGGTGGTGCCGATGATTACATCCACAAACCTATCGATCTGGACGACTTGGATCTCGCGGTGACGAAAGCCCTGACGTACAAAAACGGTACCGGTGTTGAACTCGACATTAAATCTGATGACCATGACAACCTTGATGTCATGGTCGGTAGCAGTAAAAAGATGCTGGAGGTATTCAAGAACATCGGTCGAATTGCGTCCAGCAGCGCCACCGTTCTGATTACTGGTGAAAGTGGCACCGGCAAGGAACTGGTTGCCAGAGCCATCCACAGAACGAGCGAATACTCAAAAGGACCATTTGTTGCAGTGAATTGCGCTGCAATTGTTGAGACGCTGCTCGAATCCGATCTCTTCGGGCATGAAAAAGGAGCATTTACCGGCGCCTTCTCGAAACAAATAGGCAAACTCGCGCTGGCAGACCAGGGCACCTTGTTCCTTGATGAGATAAGCGAACTTTCTCCGTCCATGCAGGCGAAACTTCTGCGGGTCCTGCAGGAGAAAGAATTCTCTCCCATCGGTTCGAAAGAGGTCAAAAAGGTCGATGCTCGAATAATCGCAGCCACTAATGCAAATCTGCTGGATGAATTCAAGAACAACAATTTCAGACAGGATCTTTACTACCGACTCCAGGTTGTCACCATCCATCTTCCTCCTTTGAGAGAACGAACTGACGACATACCTGATTTGATTCAGCACTTACTCGGCAGAATTAACAAGTCCGTGAATCGAAATGTGACCAGAGTTTCTCATGATGTTATTGAGATACTGCAAGATTATCAATGGCCAGGAAATGTCAGAGAACTTGAAAACGTGATAACAAAATCTGTCGCTCACTGTCCCGGTGATATTATTATACGAGAAATGTTACCAACCTTGAGCTTCGACGCAATTGTCGACACTTTTAGAGATCGAGAGCAAGACACATACAATGACGAGAGTCTCCTCGGCATGGAGAAAGTTCATATATCAAGGGTATTGGAGACAACCAACTGGCACAAAGGAAAGGCCTGTGAAATCCTGGGGATTTCAAGACCTCGATTGAGACGGCTCATCGCTTTGCACGGAATTACACAGCCAGAGACCCAGGATGGCATGTAGAAACTGGCAGCCTGAATTAGACTCTCTGCCTATATTGGTTTAACAATCACAAAGACCAGTATAGGAACTACCATCAGCAAAGGTACCTCATTGAAACACCGCAAATACAGGCTGTTGGTATCCAGTCGATTATTGAGCAGGCGTTGCAGATAGAACCAGCAAATCAAATGATAGACTAGCAGCGCGAAAACAAAGAGCAGTTTGGCGTAAAGCCAATCTCCGGAAAGTCCATAACCGAACCACAGCCAGAGCCCTGCAAAAATTGCCTGCACCGCCATGACTGTCATAAACCGAAATAATTTCGTCGCCATGATTCCAAGTCGCTGGACATCTTCACCAAGCTTCAATCCTTCGACATAGTGAACGAAGATTCTCGGAAGATAAAACAGACCCGCCATCCAGGCGATGACCATCATGATATGGAATACCTTGACCCACAACACTAGGACTTACTTCCCTTGGATGCCTGATTGTGCACAATCGTCCCGAAACAGAAAAGTGCAAGGCCAAGTCCAATCAGGATTATGTAGAATTCACTTATCTGGAAGGATCCTCGCCAGGCCAGCATGCAATCCATCGCACCCAGCATTACCATGATGGCACCAAATATTTTCGACACGATTCCCTTGTTGGTCACAACAACCTTGTTGTCGGCCATCAGTGATTCTCCTCCTGCAGAGAGCTACTTCGTACCCAGAGAAACTCCAATCCCAGCACCAGTATCAGGGCCAGCAAGCTACCCAGGAACGGGACAGAGGATGAGCTTGACTCAAGCACCAGCCAATACCACGTAGATAGTATGTGTTTTGTACCACTTTCACCATTACTGCCGTCCCAGGCAAAAAATGCGATTGGAATGAAAACGCCTTCCCGGAACTGCAGTTCATCTTCGCTTTCAGTGATTAGGCTCCGTTTGAATAAAACTCTCCAGGTACCAGATTTATAGACACCTCGGCCCATCAGACCTTCAGCATCCAGCTCAACACCGGTGCCCACACCCGTTGCACTGATCTGAGAAACAGCCTCTGGCTCTGAGGTCGTTCCCCCTCGCCACCGCCACAGGTTGACGGCATTATCCCTGTCACCCATGACAAAATAAGGCTTTTCCATACCGGTGGGAATCGTGACCGGTAACTGCACTGCGACCTTGTCTTCATACAAAGGAGAATCACCAATCTTCTCGCTGTCCTCATCACCTGGCTGACTGAAGGTACGATCATCCCACTCCAGCAGAATGCCTATTTCTGTCGGTGTATAAATCGATCTCACAGTGATGGTGTCATTTGATGGCGTGAAGTGGCGGTTTTCGGCAATTATCTGTGGCACCATGAAAAAAGTTGATGGTAAAGCATCCGTCCAGATTTCATCATACGGATCATCTGGGATCGCCTGATCCACCCGGGCGGCTTTTATCACCGTATTTTCAGGGTTCACTGCCTCGCTGGTTTTTGCGAGAGACTGTACATAGTTTGCGACATGCCAGCGTTCCTCCGGTGTAAGTACTTTCTTGCTAGCCGGATCAGCAAAAGACGGCATTTGAGTCCCGGGAATTCCGACGGAGATTCGCGTGAAAATGTCCTTTGGATTGTTACTATGCCGGAACGTCCATGGCTTGGTCAGATTTCGAGGCCAGGTCCTCTCACCATTGTCACCCAGCAGGCGTTTGATGGCATTGCCCTTACCATCCTCACCATGACATTCAGAACAGCGATCATCTTCTAGAAATAGTTCTTTTCCTTTCGCGATAGAATCCTCGGATGACGGCACTTGCTCGACATACTCGACAGCAGCACCTGGTTCTTCTTCGTCGTAGCCTGGGAATACCTTGATATAAGCAACCAGATCCCACATCTCCTGCTCGCTGAGAATGTCCTGCCATCCTGGCATCGCGGTACCGGGCATACCGAGTTTGATCATCTTAAAGATGTCCTGATCCTGAGGAATGTAGCCATCAAATGCGGTGGACATAATCTTAAACATGCCCGATGTAAAATCTCTCGGTGGCGGCAACAACCGTTCAGCACCTGGTCCTAATCCGTCACCATCGACTCCGTGACAACCAACACACCTTTTGAGGTATATCTCCTCACCATTTTCAGGACTTCCATCGGCAGCATACCCAGAGGGCACACCCATCAGCAGGCAACCTAATCCGACAATTCTCAGCCACTTTGATACAAGGCGCATTGGTCTACTCCTCCCAGGACCTGGGCCTTCGCCCTGTGTAGTCGTACAAATAGAGAATGACCTGCCATATTTCCTCTTCAGTCAGGAACTCCTGCCATACAGGCATGGATGAAATCCACGGAGCAGCTTCGTCCGGAAGTCCAGGACCCCCGGTAGCAATACGCCAGAACAGGAATGATTCCTGAAGCTGGGCAATTGTGCCAACATCCTGAAAGTTCAACGGCACAGGATTCAGTCCTGCTGCGTACGGCCCTTGACCATCTAATTTGTCCCCATGGCAAAAATGACAATTCTGTATATAGATGCTGGCACCTGCTTCGACCATTGCACGGAACTCTTCGGGATCTTCCTCCTCCAGCTTCCTATATGGATTCACAAGGGTCCTAAGATCAAAACGCTTCCCATAAATTTTCACTGTGGACGGCGGCGCCGGATGTATGCTTCGCAATTCAAGTGGTGCCTCAAGGCTTGGTACCAGTTGCAGGTAGACAAATAGAGCCACCGCTACCGGCGTCACAGCAAACACGATGTTTCTGGTTTTCTTCTTCGACGGATCTTCAACCAGCGACTTGATCGGTGCCACTAGTTCTCTGGTGCCATCCTCGGTCGCTGTATAGACAGCCAGCACACCCGCAACAATGAAGAACATATACATGTTCAACAGACTGCTGGGAATCACCTGACCCAGAATGAAATCAAACAGAAGCACAAAACCGCAGTAGACACCCACAACGATAAGCACAACTTGTAACAGCTTCGGTATTTTCTGCATGATTATGGAAGCTTCCTCATATTCTCAGCAACCTCACTTCAGACTTGCCATGTATTCAACCAGCATTTCAAGTTCAGAGGCGAATAGCTGGTCGCCGTAAATTGGTGGCATCATGGCAACGAAGCCTTCGGTGATGTCCGCATTGGGGTCCAGGATGGATTGTCGCAAATGTTCCGCATCACGAGACTGACCTATCAGCCTCAGGTCCGGTCCAATGGCGCCTTCGAATTCAGCAATCTTGTGGCAAGCACCACAGCCAAGTGTTGCTACTATTTCTTCTGCCGAAGCATACTTGGCTCTTTGACCACCTTGACCTCCCGTTGATACAGGAACTTCCTCTGGCACCTCAGCCACTTCCTCTACATTGCTTGGTATTTCAATGCTTACATCAAGACCACTGCTGTCCTGAAGGAAAGCGACAATCGCCAGTGTTTCAGCTTCCGATAGTCCAATACTTCCTGATCGCACATCAGGCATCGGACTCTCCTGATCATTGGTGCCTACCTTTCCGAAACCCTTGACGACATACGCGGAGGGCTCATTCATGGACTCAACGATGTAATCGACCACGTTTGCTGCACTGCCTTTGTAACCGGCATCCTCGAGTCGAGCGCTAACGACTTCACCAAGGTTATCTAACATAGGAGCCCGGCCGCCCAACTCATTATGACACAAGGTACAGGTGCCTTTGGTATTATAGATTTTCTCGCCAAGAGAAATGAAAGAGTCCATGTCCATACTACTCAAATCCACGGATTCCTGAGAAGGCGGTGGCGCAGGTTTTATCTGCGGGATACCCAGATTGGAGTAAGTAGCAAAGAGGGAAATTACCAGCAGGCTGAATCCAGCAATTTTAAGAAATTGTGTCATGCTGTCTTCCAGTACCCTTCCGGGTAACTCTTCTTACTGGATACCTGACTGATCCAGAATACAAAGACAACCATCGCCATGAAAATAACCACACCAATAGAAACCACGTTGGCGGCATACCCGAGGGTTGGCGTGAATGCATCAACCGAATTGTCTCTAAACACATCCGTAACATGCCAGTGCTGGCGAATCCCAGAACGTATATAACCCATCAAGCCCATCAACCAGGTGAATGCAACTGCCAACAGGAACAAGGCGTACTGCGATCTGTCGGGTACTCGACCCCAGCGAAGCGGCGCAACTTCCTCTGCGCCCTTATACAGGAACGAGTCAATAACAGTGCTGATCACAATCACCACCAATGTTGTCAGCACCTGGGGAATAGAAGCGGCTACCTTGTAGACGGTATTGGTAAAGTAGCCATAATAAATACCCAGAATCAGAATGTTGGCAATCCCAGCAACGAACAGGGCAATCTGCAAGGCGTTCCCAGTCTGCACCCAGCTTACGGTTGGTAACTTGTTGGATCTGCGATAAATAAGAAAGCTGACTGCGGTAAACAGAATCATCAGGTTCACCGCCGTATTTTTTGCCGGCATGATTCCCAGCGAACCCAGGTACTTGTGATAAGGACCACCCAGAGCTTTCAGCTCTTCGTTGGTCAGCACAAGCGTATGAGGTGTAAACCAGACGAGGAATGAGGCAACAATCACGAAGGCAATGTACTTGATATAAGGGTAGTAGCGATGCGCACCCTCACTCCTTCCCATCCCACACCAGAGATAATAGTTGGCAGCAATAAACAATGTGCCAATGAGCACAGCCTGGATAATGAATAACCAGGCAAATACACCACCCATCAAAGTGATGCCCATCTGCTGGCTGTATTCGTAGATTTCAGCCGTCAGGTAGTACCCGGCAAACGGTAATGGCAACAAGGCGGTAATCGCTATGAAGTTTGCGTTATAGCCCATCCAATCGTAATGAGCACGTTCATCTTCACCGGAAGCAGAGAGAAACTTGAACGCCGCGTAGGCGCCCACGACCGATCCACCAAACGCGACATTGGCGACGACACGATGGAGATTAATCGGATTCCAAAGGAAATTGTGGATCGCACCCCACGTATCTCCGGTAAATGTACCCGCGGTATCAACGCCATTGGGGCTCATCATAAACGTCAACCAGGCATTCGCCAGCAGCATCAACAGAGTTCCAACTGCATTCAGGAGCAAACCCAGGGTCAGATGAATCCACTTTTTGTCACCACCCTGAAGCCAGTGCCAGCCATAGTAGTATACGTATAGCGTGACGCTTTCAGCAAAAAAGAGCAGAGCGTAGTAGAACATACTCTCACTGAACACACCGGTTAGATATGTCATCAGCTGTGGATAGAAAATGAAAAGGCTGAATGCCAGCAAACCACCCAGTATTGCGGTTAATGAATAGGCGGTAATACTGACCTTGATGAATTCGAAAGCCATCTCGTCATAACGCTGGTCCCTTGTCCAGACCCCAATAGACTCGATGATGAATACGAAGATTGGTACAGCTAACACAAACGCTGCAAACCAGAGATGAAGCTGCGCGGCAAGCCAGACCGCTACCCGGCTGTTGACTCCGGCGATGACGGGATAATCTGAGCTGCTTAGTTCCGGGACTGTGACTTGAACGCCTTCCGCCGCTTCTGCGACAGAAAACGGTAAGACTGCCAGCAGAAATACTACAAGCATCACTATAAGCAATTGCCTTATTGACGTGCTGATCACGATTTACTCCTAATGCTCAAACACCAGAGACAAACCCTGCGCGCCCATAACGAAGTAGTCCAACGCAAGGAAAACCAGTGAAAACACAACCAGCCCCACCGCAAACATTACTACCCAAGATTTCAATTAACTGCCCTCACAAGAACCAAATAAAAAAAACGGCGATTGCAATGAGAGTTACCGTAAATATCAAAGGTCCAATCCAGTTTTTTTCACTTTCATCAATGTCATTCATACTCGCCTCAAAACGCAAAAAAATAGAGTATTAATACTATAACGATAGCGTTTATCAACATGCCAAGAAATATTACGACATCCGCAATGTTCTTACCTTTCAACTTCCACGGCCTTTTCTCTTTATGCATCTATGCACTCACCTATGAGACTTCTTCTTAAGAGACTCGTCTTAAGAGGCACCCTCGCACTGACAAAATCCTCTTAACACTTTCACCAGGCCATTGACCTCGTCCTCCGTCAGTGTTTTGGACCAGGGAGGCATCAGGGCTGACTTACTCATTGCAGGACCACCGTCCAGAATGACGTTTTTAATATCTGCATCAGATAGTTTTTCCATCTCAGCCTTTTTAGTAAAATCTCTTGGATCAGTGGCAAAATCCGCTGTTACATTCGGTCCTGAGCCATCTCCCTTCTCACCATGACACTGGGCACAATAGAACTTGAACACGACTTCAGGCTCAGAAGCACTTGCGTTCATAATTGCGAATACGGATATCAATATGGCAACTAACGTTTTCATGCTTTCTTCTCCCTAAAAAGTGGCTACATACGCGGACACGAATTGCATATCCTTGGGATTGAGCAATCCCTCGAATATTGGCATCATCCGGATCGGCTTAAATACCTTGGGATTCTTCAGGTAAGCATATATCCAGTCTGGATTAAGTCTCTCACCCGCACCAACCAAAGATGGACCACTCTTACCACCCAGGACCTTCCTTCTATCTTCGTATTGATGACACCCACTACAGGGCATCTTCTTCTTGAATATCAACTTGCCCTTTGGATGAGCTTTCGGCTTGATCACACCAGCTTCAACCACATCTGATGTCAATGACATCAGAAAATCAGCAACCTGTGTCGCATCTGATGCCGAAAGCGCGGCATGCCCACCAGGATTCCCAGCATCCAGTGAATTGTACTTCAGCAGTCGGATAATCTTGGGAGCACTCAACCAGCCTTCAAGCCATGGTCGATTAAACTTGCTGCCCGCGTACCAGAGTTCCGGACCTTTCTTTGTAAGCTGATCTTCTATCGTCTTCTCTCGTGCTGGTCCCTCTGTGTAATGGCAATCACCACATCCAGCACTGTCGAAGGCAGCCTTACCTGCTGTGACATCTGCGAGGACGCAGGGAGACACGATGAACGCGATGAAAGAGACAATAACTAATACACTTTTTTTCATTTCACTCACCTTGTACGGAGCATTTACTAAGTATTTCTTTCT
>Ga0066853_10000735_pt1 | contig 12664 bp, 8 predicted proteins | sample ETNtaG_28_FD_67284 | JGI IMG/M metagenome (GOLD analysis project Ga0066853, IMG submission 67284) | Marine microbial and viral communities from oxygen minimum zone, Eastern Pacific Ocean - ETNP201406SV61 | ecosystem: Environmental > Aquatic > Marine > Oceanic | place: Pacific Ocean: Eastern...
CAAGATCAGTGACCTCTGTTGTCATCGGTACCAATTCAAGACTCAACGAATTGACATCATACTGTGGTAGAACAACTTCGACATCATATGGGTTATTGGAGACTAAGCTCATCTGATGAGAATTCGCCCCATTGGCAAAGCGTTGTTGATGTCCTAACCAGCCGAGAGCGGAATCAGAAATTGACCATTCCTTGAGGCCATCATGACCTATATCGATAGAGAGATCCTGTGGCATCCCGCCTCCGTTCAAATCTATTGTGAACTCATCGATGTTCCAAGTACCAGTTTGTGAACGTATCTCAAATTGGAGATGAGACATAGGTTTTGCCAGAGTGGTTACACCTTTGCTCGGCAAAGGTTTCCAAACACCATCAAAATCGTAGAAACCAAACTCCACTGGGCCAGAGGATGTGATATCGGTCGCAATACGAGAAGTCGGCCGAGCGAGATCAAATACGGGTGGAATCACCTTGCCCACTGAATTTCCTCTCAACTCACCGGAGCCACTTGCCTCAACCCAACTGCAATTCTCAAGGTACCAGCCATCATCAACCACATACTGAAGGAACTCACTGCGCCAACGCCCCATCATGTTGACTGATTTTATCCAAGGCGAGCCACCTGAGCCTTCATTCAACTCAATCTTGAACTTGATTGCAGGGTGCACGAGCCAATCTATAGTTCCAAGATCCATGACCAGTTCATCCCTGTCTATGAAGCCAGGGATTGGAGTCTCCAAGTCGGCATCTAGAACACTCCACTCAGTCGTGGAACCTGTTGGGAAGACACCGACCAACGACATCAGACCATATGGACCGGGAGCCATAGGGAGGTCAGCAGTACTTGAGTGGCCGAATGAAGGAGATTGCCACCACCCTCCTTGATTTGAAACCCCAGATGTTGGTGTTATCATCACATCATCAATATTCCACCCCGTATAGGTGACCGAACCATCGGTTGAACCAATTCCAAATCGGATTTGGAAATCGGGATTGTTGGCGATCTGGGTTGAAATCGTGTGGGTTTGGGTACTGAATGATCCCTCATTAATTGTGGAAGAAGAATGGGACCAGAGACTGACCCAGTTTCCACTAGGATTCTTGGCCTGGATGTACGCATGGTCATAATAATACGACTCGATTCCGAGCCGCCGTTGGAAAGACATCTCCCAACCCCCACTACAATGTGAACAATTGATGCTAGGGCTGGTTGCCCAATATGTGGAACTCAGGTAGTTCGGATAATTTCCAGTGTAGGTGTAAAGAGCGTTGCTTCCGGAGGTCACTTTGCTTCCAGAAAGGGCTGAGTCCTGCCCTACATTCCAAATTCCGTTAGGCAGCGTCCACTGCGAACCAGTGCCATTCTCAAAATCAAACAATACTCCCTGAGGAAGAACCTTGATTCCACTATCATTGTGCTGGATGTTCTCGAATTTTGATCTGCTGTCATTGAAATCCGCTCCTTGCTCCCAAGAAAACTCCTCATACCGAGGCAATATCTGAGATTCCATCGACATCGTCATTGAATCAACAGTATGTCCGGTTGGAATTTCAATCTTGTACTGATCACTCATCCCATCTGTCCATTGCGGGACATTGACAGTCGAATATCCAAGATCCACATACGAACGGGATTCATCGCCATCGGATTCCAGTTCCAGTTCATTCTCTCCCATCTTGACATTCAAACCTATCACAGGGGCCATGCTCATCATCATCATCAACCAAGCCAAAAATATCGGCCGGACCAGTATGCAACTTCGGTACATGAACATACGGTGATAACGTCAACGTTCTAAGGGACTTCCGTCTCATGCCTACAATATTTCAGCAATATTGTCTTTCAGAAACGAATATCGGCCCTTAGGGCCGCCACAGGTTCATGGCAGCCGATGTTGATGCCCTGAAAGCCGAGGCCGGAATTGCTGCCGCTGCCTTCGTGAAAGATGGCATGAAAGTTGGACTGGGTACCGGTTCGACCGTGAAATACACTGTCATTGAATTAGGCCGAAGAGTATCCGAAGGATTGGATATCGTGGGAGTTCCAACCTCAATTGAGACAGAGAGACTGGCAAAGCAAGTTGGAATCCCGTTACGAGAGTTGGGGTCCTTGGATGGACTTGATATCGTCATCGACGGTGCAGATGAGTTCGACCCACAATTACAACTCATCAAAGGAGGTGGTGGGGCATTACTTCGAGAGAAGATAGTGGCACAGTCGGCAGCTGCAATGATAGTGGTTGCCGATGACCGTAAAAAGGTGGAAACTCTAGGAGCATTCTCTCTTCCTATAGAAGTGACTCCATTCTCATGGCAAGAAACCAAGCGGCAGATTGAGAGGTTATTCTCCTGCCCCTGCGTTCTGCGTACACTGGGTGGTGAATCGGTTAGGCTAGGTGATGTGGTGGTTGAAGGTGGCCCGTTCGTCACCGATAATGGAAACCTGATTATCGACCTTCACTGTGGTGCCAGCATAGACAACCCCCGTGCAAGTGAAGTCGCACTACTATCTCTTGCAGGAGTTTGTGAAGTTGGACTCTTCATCGATATCTGTGATCTTGTGATTATGGCTGCTGACGACGGAATTCAGACTTTCTCAAAAGCAGATAGTAGGCTATGATTCGCTTATTCGCAATCCGCCAAGACTTTGAACAGAATCCTCTCCGGCCGGTTTGGGTCTGTAGCTTAGTCAGGTAGAGCACCTGGCTCTTAACCAGGTGGCCGCGGGTTCGAACCCCGTCAGACCCGCTCAGATTGTTGATGATTCTGTTAGCGCAGGTCTGACTCGGTTACTCACGCGTCCGTAGCGACTAGAATGGCCCCCGCAAAGCCCTTTGAAATCACAATCCGTTTCAGGATTTGGATAACCCCTTGCAATATGTTCAGTTGGAGTATTCGATAGGTAATTATGGGGCGTGAAATCATAGAGGTTTATGGTAGCACAACCAGGCGACTACAATTATTGCAATGATTGTGGAGAATGTTCAGAGGAAGAGATGAAGGAATTTCCTATTGAGTTATGCGAAGTCTGCGAAAAACTCGTGTGTAGTAGATGCACACATTCGAATTGCGGACCCCTTGAGATGTTTGATTAGACATTGTTTAGGAAGCGCGTTTCATAGGGTCCCCTTGCGAATACCAGTGTTCAGATGAGTACCCTTGAATGCCTGTACGAACGTAAGGGAGCCCTTAGATTCATTTGGTCCGTGGTCAAACCAGTGTCGTTCCTGAGTCCCCACGGACCGCACTTATCGCTTCACCAGGTTGGCACAGAACTACCGTCATCTCATCAGAGAACTCGCGTGCATGAAGCATAGCCTCCACCTTTGGACCCATGGAGCCAGGAGGGAGTTGTTCCTGCTCAATCATTTGTCTCGCCTCATCTGAAGAGATAGTGCTCAGTTTCTTTTGATTCACTTCACCAAAATCTCGGTAGATGGCATCAACCGCAGTCGAAATCACAAGTACATCAGCATCCACTTCACAAGCCAGAAGAGACGAAACCCTATCCTTGTCAATGACTGCTGCAATTCCAGTCAATCCAATATCTGCTAACACAGGTATGCCTCCTCCGCCGCAACAGAAGACAACCGCATTGAGGTCAAGCAGACTGTTGATGACATCGATATCGAGGATTCTCAAAGGCGATGGAGAAGCAACTACTCGGCGAGGCCCGTTGATGGTGGTGGCCACATCCCATTCCATTTCCAAGATGGTTTCATCATCAAGGACCGGGCCGATTGGCTTGGTTGGTGTAGCGAATGCAAGATCATCTCCATCGACCTCAACTCTTGTCAACACGACCGCAGTTCTCTCTGGGCGGTGTTTGCTCATCAGATGCTTCTCAAGATTAAGGGATAGTGAATGGCCTATCATCCCCTGCGTTGCAGCAACCCACTCATCGAGGCCATTTCTCCGGCGTTCTGCCATACACGTTTCCTCCATCAGCAATAGATCGCCAACTTGCGGGCCATTTCCATGAGTGATGACAACCCTGAAACCGGCTTCGAGTAGATTCACTATATCGTCCATCACCGCATTGATGACTGAATCCTCTTGTACCATTCCGCTTGAATCTGACAATGCATTGCCGCCGATTGCATAGACTGCAACCCTTCGGGTGCCGATATCAGGGACGGGAACCTCGGGTGACACAATATGTGGGAATCTTGCTCAGGCTTCAATGTTGAGCATAAAGGACTGGACTCCTTCTGGCCATGATATTGAAGAACAGAGTCGTTCTGCAGGTAGATACGGGTTGCTGCCATGACCAAGGAAATATGGATATCAGATGTCCTCAGTGGAACGCTGGTTGACCAAGAAGTGTCTCTCAAGGGCTGGGTAAAAAGGACTCGCAGCAGTGGGAAGATATCATTCATCACCCTCAGAGACTCAACTGGAAGCATACAATGTGTGGCGAAATCCGGTTCATTGCCGGATGAACAGATGGAGGCCCTGAAATCCTCCCTCATCGAAACCAGCGTCATCATCACAGGTTTGGTGAAGGCTGACGAACGTTCAGGAGGTTTCGAAGTCGCAGTGAGTGCAGCAGAAGTCGTAGGTGCGGTAAATCCAGATTCACCTTTCCCGATAACAGAGAGTGCGATGGCAGTCGCAGATGGTGGGGAAACCGAATTCCTACTCGATAATCGACATCTCTACCTGCGCACCAGTAGGATGACCACCATGCTGAAGATTCGTTCATCTGTTTTTGGTGCAATTCATTCTTACTTCAGGGAACTTGATTTCGTTGAATACCAAGCACCGTGTTTCGTTGCAGGAGCAGTAGAGGGCGGAAGTACACTGTTCGAGGTACCATATTTCGGACGTAAAGCCTACTTGACCCAATCATGGCAGTTGTATGCCGAAGCCGCCATGCCTGCGCTGGAGAGGTTGTACACCATCGCACCATCATTCCGTGCAGAAAAGAGCCGAACTCGGCGACATCTAACTGAATTCTGGCATGCTGAAATGGAGATTGCGTGGGGTGGAAACGATGATGTCATGGCCCATGGTGAAGCCTTGGTCAGACATATCTGTAGAACTTTGTTGGATGAACGTTCCCAAGAACTGGAAACACTAGGGCGTGATCTGGATTTGATACGCAGATACGCTGACAATCCATTCCCGCGTATTCGATATGATGAAGCCGTGGAGAGATTACAAGCCAAAGGTGTCGATATAGAATGGGGCCAAGACCTTGATTACTCAAAGGAGAAGATTCTGACTCAGGACTTTGAAGTGCCTCACTTCCTCACCCATTATCCGAGAATCGCCAAGCCTTTCTACCATCGTCCAGACCCGGATGATGAGAAATATGTTCTCTGTCACGACCTCTTGGCCCCTGAAGGATATGGTGAGATCATCGGCGGGGGGGAACGAACCTGGTCAGAAAAGGAAATTCTAGAGCGTATCGATGAGGAAGGAACTCCTCGCGAGCCATATGAATTCTACATCGATGTTCGTCGATATGGCGGAGTTCCGCACGGTGGTTTTGGACTCGGAGTCGACAGAGTGGTTTCATGGCTGGCTGGAGCCGAACATATCCGTGAAGTGATTCCTTTCCCAAGGGATAGCCGCCGAGTCACTCCCTGAAGTACCGCCGGATTTCAGACAATACAATGTTCAGGTTCTTTTCCTCTATTGTTATTGTAGAGTGTTCTTGAGGCCTCTCATCCCATGGATTGAAGCTCACAGAAAAGCCACTTTCATGAAACATATCGATATCCCCTGCCGAGTCTCCTACTGAGGCAGTTTGTTCCTTGTCGATTCCCAATCGACGCTGCAACATTTTGACAATAGCACCTTTTGCATGCATCTGCACCTGATATCTTCCCGTGTCTGGGATTAGCCCTTCTGGAGTGCTGGTCCACCCATTGCAGAAGACATGAAGGCGTGAGTCTTGGCCACCCATTGTTGCCGCAGTGTTGCGGTCTATCCCCCCCCATCTTCTTCGCCATTTTAGAGAAGAAGGAAATTCGGCTGCTATCATACGTGCACTGTGCTGCATCCCTCCACTGATGATTGCGACTTCGTGCCCATCGTCGAGAAGAGACTGAATACTTTCTCTCCAACCCTCCATTCTAGGGCAATCCTGCAACCATCCACGAAGATCCTCATCCAGAAGTTCTCCAGCCACTGCAGAGCGAATAAGGGCGATATCTAGGATAATCCAATCCCATTCATTCAACAGACCTTGATTGTACAGATTGAATGCTTCTTCGTTTGATATCCCAAGTTTGTCATAGACCCACTGCCAAGTTGAAAGGTGGTCGATCAAGACACGGTCCATGTCAAAACACACAAGCCCTCTAATAGACATCATCAGGCCTCACTCTGGTGCTGGCCAGTCATCGTATTGTCGCTGTATCTGCCTGACCTGTTTGCCAAGGATATAGAGCATGAGACTGGTCATCATTGCAAAGAGCCCTATCAAAGTCACAGCTGCTGTTGCTAGAGAGACTCCAAGTGAAATTGAATTCATCGATTGGAACTGGTCAACAACATCTCCAGTCAAGGCAAAACCAATGCTGAAACAGACCAGCCCAGGTAGACCGAACAGAATCAATGGATGCTTGCTTGACAACATCCAATGGAACAACTGGGCGAAACGTGAGGCGGTTGCAAGAGACTCACGCTTCTGAGGCTGTGTCGGTCTCTTTGCCAGATGCACCCTGACATTCAATGAAGCGGGTAAGTCAATGCAGCGATCATCATCACCACATTCTGATAGAGCAGCCAATCCATCGGGAGTCGCAGCCAACATCTCCAATTCTGCTTCGCCGAATAATACAGATTCCGAATCACCAGGATCAACATCGGTATGATGTGCCAAAGCCAGATTGACATCTCTGCCTTCGTACGTGCGGTTCACATTGACCGGAAGGTCTCGCAACCTCCAGATATCTGAAAGATGGATGATGAGAGTCATCTCGACCTCCTCCAACTTCAACAATTCTCTCGCAATCTCTGGAATAGTGCAATCTTTGTCCATAGGGATGGTATGCGCCCCTTTCTTTTCGGCGAGGTCCAAAGTGGAATCCTTACTCCCTAAATCGATGATGACGACATGTTTGGCAAAAGTCTCTGCTCTGGTTATTGCAGACACAACTCGCAATTCCTTGTCTCGAGCCAGAAAGACGATGCGCATTGACCTCTCCAGACTGTCGGCAGAGCAGTAGCACTGTCAATACTTCGGAAGTAAAGCGCACAGATGATTAACTTCAGGCTATGCCAAGATGCCGTGCCAAACAAATGGAAGGTATGCGTGGTCATGCCGGCCCGAAACGAGGCTGAGCATATCCGTGATGCTGTTTCTGGATTACCAGATTGGGTAGACAGGGTCGTGGTGGTTGATGATGGCTCCAACGATAACACCTCTGAACTGGCACTTGATGCAGGTGCCAAGGTCATTCACTCTGAAGGAATTGGAGTTGGAGGTGCTATTGCCGCAGGGTATCAACATCTACTCGCCTCTGAAATCTCTGGCAGATGGTGCGCAGTAGTGATGGCAGGAGATGGACAGATGGATCCAATTGATCTTCCAACTCTCATCGAACCAATCATGTCAGGAAATGCTGACTTTGTCAAAGGCGACCGCTCTGCCCACCCAGAAGGATTGATTGCAATGCCGCTAAGGCGCAGAATGGGAACATGGTGGCTGAGACACCTGACCAATATGGCGACTGGACTGGAGATTCATGATCCACAATGCGGGTACACAGCATGCAGCGACCGGATGTTGCAATCTTGGGACTGGTCGGGAAATTGGAATGGGTATGGATATCCGAACTGGTGGCTATTGAGATGTGTCGAACAGGGATTCGCTGTAGCCGAAGTACCTGTCAGAGCCATCTATGAAGGGCAGTCTTCAGGCATTCGTATACTGACCTTCTTACCCAAGGTTTCAGGCATGTTACTGCTGGGGCTCTTCAGCCGTGGCAGCGGGTGGTATCTTCTTGGACAAAGACGGATTTCAGCACTCAAGCGAATAACTGTCAGCATCGGTTTCCTTGGAGGTATATCTGCTATAGCATCCATACCTTGGACTGGCTCCATTGGACTCATGGGAATCCTAGGACTCATGGCTGCAAGAATGATTGACAAACGACTCGTTTGTCCAAAAGCCAGACCCGACAAGATTGAAGCGGAAAGCAGCGACGCAACAGTATGGCCAAACGCAGCCTGAAGGCAGCACTCCTGACTCTGGTCATGATGTTGAGCCTCCTTTCTGGGTGCTATCACAGTACATACGAGGCTGAGGAATTTGTAGAAGGAGGTACCTTTGAATTCGAGCAGGGAATTCCTGTGGGAACATGGTATCATTTCTCAGGCCGCATCGATGCGACCAATGAAAGCGCACTTGCAGCAGCCAACATTACTGCCAACTTTACCGGGAACAATACCCCATACTTCACTCAAGGTTCATATTTCGGCATCGGGATGACCACATTTGAACCGACAATAGGAATCACCTCGGCAGATAATCTCTACATCTCAAGTTGGGGCAATGGACCTGCCGGTTCGACTGCAGTAGTGCAATGCAGCGGACTAATTGAAATGAAGAACCTCTCAGAGTACTCATGCGTAAACACCTATGATCCGTTGCTTCCAGTTGCCAACAGCAACGACCCTTACATCTATGTCGACAAGTGGACAGACCGCATCATGAAATTCGATATGCACGCACTTCTAGGAATGACAGTGGAATGGTCGGATGATGAAGGAGGCTCGTACACTCCGCCGACAGTGGCCACATCAGTGTACTCTGTACAGGACCATCAGACCATAACCTCGGCACCATATCCCGCAGCTCTCCATGATACCACATGGGTCTTCTGCATCAATGGCAATGCACCACATCCACTTTGTTCAACCTCATTCGATGGTGGGAATACCTGGTCTCCGGAAGTTTCTGGAGCACCGCTCACTTGTAACAGCGGAGGCTTGACGGCGCATCTTGAAGGGGGGTCCGACGGCAACTTCTATCGCGGAAACATAGGTTGTTCAGGCGAAGGATATTCGATATATCGAAGTACCAATGGCGGCTTCACCTGGACAGAACATCCTCTACCAACTTCTGAGAGCGGAAGTGCTGATACTTGGAATGCTGAAGAGGCTCAAGTCGCTATAGATGATGACAATAATGTCCATGCACTGTGGATGGGCGCTGATAACATGCCCTACTATTCATATTCGAGAGATCAAGGTGATTCGTGGTCTGATGCAATGATGGTTGCACCTCCAACATATCTCAGCGGCACTGGATTTCCGGTCATCACCGCAGGTGCTTCAGGCAAGGTAGCCATCGGTTATGTAGGAGATTCTGGAAACGATACGTGGAATGGATACATGACCATCATCACTGATGCATTTGCAGAAAACCCATTGATGACCACTGTAAGAATCAATGCAGCCAACGATCCCCTCGACACAACTGCAGATTGCGGCTACAATCGCTGCGGTGGACTTGGTGACTTCCTTGACATGGGTGTTGACCAACATGGCAGGCCATGGTTTGGCCTCTCTCACAATATCGCTGGAGACATGGGAATCTTTGCCACCACTATCGATGGCCCTGCACTGCGGGGTGATGGACCAACACTCAACTCGATGCCATTTGGTGGCAATCAAACCCTGTGAATCAGAACAAATGCTGTTGCGCAAGATAATTGCGTGATGGCAAAGTCGCCCGCTCATGCGAGCATTGGCCTTGTTGATTGGTACACTGATGCTGACCACGTTATTTGCTGGCTGCTTTGGAGACGAAAAGCCCGCACCGCCACCTGTCGAGGAGCCTGTTATCCCAGAAGGCACCTTTGTCACCGGCCCTGATGGAATGGCGGTTGAAGAAACACCTCTACCCCTTAATTTCGTGTTCAGCAACGTTGGAGAAGATGGCCCTGAGCCTAGTATTGGAATCACCTCCAGTGGCTGTATTTTCTTCATTGCAATGGAGAAAGTAATGCGTTCTTGCGACCATGGAGGAACATGGGAAGATGTCACTGGACCTGAATGTTCATTCACAACAAGTGACCCATATGGTTGGGTTGATCCTGAGACAGATCGTATATTCAATGTTCAAATGATGGGTCTTGAGACATCATGGATATGTTGGAGCGATGATGATGGAGAAAGTTGGATTGGAAATCCGCACGACTCTGGAACAACTCCGATCAATGATCACATCAAATTGGCAACTGGCCCCTGGACAAGTAGCGGATACGGTAATATTGGACAATTATCTCAATCAGTCTACGACCAAGCGGTGTACTATTGTTACAACAAACTCGCTGGTATATTCTGCTTCACAAGTTTTGATGGTGGTGCAACATTTGATGCAGGTGGACAGATTTTCGGACTCGCCACCGCAAATGGTGGATTGCACGGAGCAATTACTTCTGCCCCCGATGGTACAGTTTACGTGACGCCCCGAGTTGAAACACCTACTGTCATTGTCTCTAAAGACAACGGATTGAATTGGTTTGAGAGAACCATGGGGGAGGATGTAGGCACACCATACCCGCGCAAGAATTCTGAAGTGGCAACAGATTCGGAATCCAATGCATACCACATTTGGACCGGCCCTGGTGGGCCTGATGAAGAAGGCGCATACGACGGATACAGTGGTGAATCCGTATTCATGTCAAGAAGTACAGATTCGGGCGAATCATGGGAACAGAACAGTACACAAGTTAGCCCAATCGAAGTGATTTCCATCGCCTTCCCTCAAATTGATGCTGGCGACCCAGGGAGGATTGCAATCACTTACCTTGGAAGTGAAAACGCTAGTCAATTGAACAATTCAAATAATACAGATCTTGATGGCAATATCTGGGCAGGAAATGCCCACTACGCAAATGCAAATGTGCAATACTACCTCTATGTCACATACAGTTTGAATGCGCTTGATGAAAACCCAGTCTTCCATACCGTAAGGGCCTCATCTGATCCAGTACAAGTGGGCAGTATTTGTCTCAACAGTGGTGATTGCCGAGATATTGGTGGTTCAAATCGAAACCTGCTGGATTTCAACGACCTCCACATAGATAGAGAAGGGAGAGTGTATATTGCATTCGCAGATGGATGTACTGGCACTTGTGCAACTGGAAATGATTCCAAACCTGAAGATTCACGCACCAGAATTGGTTCCGTCTATTTCTTGGGAAGTGGACCGAGCCTCTTTGAATCGGTTGGTGATTTGACCGAATTCAACCCACCACCTGCTGTTATGGTAGAATCGCCTGAATGTCGTTCACTCTCTTGGCAACCTGAATGCAGGCCCCGATACGACTCGGAACCTACTGAATGAATCGGCCTGATGGTTGCAAGACTACTACTGTGCTCAAGGAAGTATGTCTGAATGGGCTGAATTCCAACGATGATTAGTTCTATCAAAACACCTTTGATTCACCGTCTGGACTCTGTCCAAGAATCCAAACTATATTCATCAATCTCTTTCTCGCATTGAAACAGATTATTCCAAGATGCACACAGGAAATATTATACTTTCACGCATCAGGCATTGAACATGAAATCAATAACAATCTCTCTGTTCGTGGCAATCATCTTACTTTCTACCCCGTATGGACTTATGCCTCAACAATACATTCCCAATGAGCAACTGGAAGTGGCCTATAATCAAGGTCGAAGTGTTTCCAATACAATCGGTACTGCAGTATTGATTAATACTGTTCATGAAGATACATTTGTGCCTGGTCAAACACATCAATGGTTGAAAGAATACTCACCTAATACTCGCTTCACTGTCAACCTCTCGATGCCGGAGAATTATTATGGGTTCTCATTGACTGTATATACGAATGAAGCATCATGTGGGAGTGATAGTGGCACTTACTACTACAATGCCAGTTTGACTTGCAATCCTGCCGCAAGTGGAGGCTACATCTATCTATTGATTCAACTTCTGGATCCGCTCATTTTAGAAGATATCGACTACAGCCTTGCAACCACGCTTAATCCCATATTGGAATACCCTCCAGAGGAATATACAGATCATGACCTGCCAACCGACTCTGAAAGTTATAATCCGGCAGTCATATCTGCAGGCCAGAGCATCAGTGGATTCTTTATCTCTGAATGGGATACTGACTATCTCAAGATCAACACACAAATGCCCGGAATCTATCGTTTCAATCTTACTTTTTTGAATATCGGATGGGTGGGCGGCATGTCAGGGCTCACAGATTGCCAACAAGGAAGCATCCCTGACAACTCTTCAGTAAGTGGATACTTGACTTGGGTCAGTTGTCTAGTACTCTATACTCAAAATTATCTTTCATTCACCAACGGCGGTACGAATGACAGCGGGGGGCCATTACAATGGCAAGCAACGGCCAGTAGCGTTCAGATACTTCCGATAGAGGATACAAACAATGGTGATGCTAAGTCACCAGGAGAATTACTCAGCACTGGCGATACCATCGATGCAACGATGGGAAGTGATAGCGGAGCACATGATATCAGTGATTATTTTCGAATCAAGATAGACCATGGTAGAAATATTGCGTTGAGAGTATGGCTTGAAGAGGGTGTAGAAATTCAATCAGAGAACAGTATCTGTCTCGAACAGGGTGAGCCTAGGGATAACGACACTCTGAACCAATTGCTCATTCTCACGCCCAAAATTGAAACAACCATTTACT
>Ga0066853_10000748_pt1 | contig 12570 bp, 10 predicted proteins | sample ETNtaG_28_FD_67284 | JGI IMG/M metagenome (GOLD analysis project Ga0066853, IMG submission 67284) | Marine microbial and viral communities from oxygen minimum zone, Eastern Pacific Ocean - ETNP201406SV61 | ecosystem: Environmental > Aquatic > Marine > Oceanic | place: Pacific Ocean: Eastern...
ATCTTCGGTCAGGTTAACGACTCGTCCGATCAGGCTGTCATCGACTCGATTGCACAAGGTGATCAGATCGTTTCAGTCAAGGTTGCTGGCGATATCGAGACATTACTCGACGCTCAGAAAGACCGTGTAGACGAGTGGAATAACAGCTAGAGCTCCGCAGGGCCGTGATGCCGGGACAATGCCGGATACTTCTTCGCTAGGCGGCAGCTGACCCGCGACTTTATTCGGTGTCAACCACTCTGTGCTCATCTGGAAATCCGTTATTACCTGTATTCAGGCAGTTGTACCTGCATCCAGATAAACGTAAGTAGTGCCTATTAAAAGATAAACAATATTTGACCATTCGCGAAGTAGTGTGAGTTATGTGGTATGAACGCAAGACCTCCGGCACACTGTCAGCATTAAAAACTTGAAGGAGAGCACTGTGAGCTTTAACGGATTGGGACTTCATTTAGGCAATATTAGTCAACTGTCGAACGCTAAGAGTCGTTCGATCAGCCCTGAGAATTTCACTGGCGACAAGGGTAAGGGAGGTATGGCAATAGAAGGTACCGGTGCTGAACCTGGTCGAGAACTGGGCAGGGGCTGGAAAATCTCACCCTCTGTTCACATTGCTCCCGGCGAGACCTTTACCCTGGCAGACATCAACGACGAAGGTGCCATTCAACAGATCTGGATGACACCCACTGGAAACTGGCGATTCAGCATCCTTCGAGTCTACTGGGATGACCAGGAACACCCGAGTATCGAATGTCCGGTTGGGGATTTTTTTGCGATGGGCTGGGGCAAGTTCGCTCAGCTGAATTCTCTGCCTGTTTGTGTCAATCCGGGCAGTGCATTCAATTGCTACTGGGAGATGCCATTTAAGAAACGCTGCAGGATCACCATGACTAACATCAATGTGGATCCTATGGTGCTCTATTATCAAATCAACTACACACTAACCACCGTCCCTCAGGACTGCGCTTACTTTCACGCACAATTCCGGCGTACCAATCCGCTGCCATACAAAGATATCTATACAATTGCTGATGATATCGAAGGCCAGGGACAATATGTTGGTACATACCTGGCATGGGGAGTGAATAATCGAGGTTGGTGGGGTGAGGGTGAGATCAAGTTCTTCCTGGATGGCGATGAGGAGTTTCCGACGATCTGCGGCACTGGCACTGAAGATTACTTCTGTGGATCCTATAATTTTGACCTTGGCAAAGACAAAGGTGGTTACGCCACATTTTCAACACATCAGGCTGGATTGCATCAGGTGATACGCCCGGACGGTCTCTACAGCAGCCAACAGAGATTCGGCATGTATCGATGGCATATTTCCGATCCTGTACGATTTGAGAGTGACCTTAAGGTCAACATCCAGGCGCTGGGCTGGAAATCAGGCAGACGATACCTGCCTCTGCAGGATGATATTGCATCGGTAGCATATTGGTACCAGACACTGCCTTCAGCTCCACATCCTGAATTACCAACGAAGGATAAGTTGGAAGTTAATTAGTTTTCGAGAATCTTTGATGAGAAATCCAGAGCCACCCAGAAAAAATGGCACGTAAGTCAGGAACCAGAAGGGTTTGAGGGGCTCCAACGGCCAGACAGCCGTTTGCTGAGTGTCCCGTGGATGGGCTTAAGACGCAAGAAATCTTCTACGAGATTGCAATGGCAATTCGAGAAATCAAAATGTGTTCTTATCAATCGAACGGACGCTTTTGAACAGGAAATCTATTCAATAGAAAAGTAGTAAGTAAGATCATCCCGATAGCTGTCAATCTCCACCAATGATAGTATCCGCACATAAGACTCATCTCGGAGATCCTGTTGACAAATCTCGACGAATTCAGAAACGAAACACGCACCTGGCTGGAAGAAAACTGTCCCGACAGCGTTCGAGCCCCCATGACAGAGAACGAAACGGTCTGGGGTGGTCGTAACGAAACATTCGCAAACCCGGATTCCAAGGTCTGGCTTGAGCGTATGGGACACAAAGGTTGGACCTGCCCAACATGGCCACAAGAATACGGCGGGGGCGGACTAAATAAGGAAGAAAATGAGATCCTGCAGCAGGAATTACGACGCATTCACGCACGACCAGCACTCACTTCATTTGGTATCAGCATGTTGGGTCCTGTACTGCTCGAGTTCGCTAATGAAGATCAGAAGAAGGAACACATCCCCAAGATCGTTCGAGGTGAGATTCGCTGGTGCCAGGGATACAGCGAACCAGGTTCAGGCTCCGATCTTGCAAGCCTGCAAACCAGAGCAGTATTAGAGGGTGACGAATACATTATCAATGGTTCAAAAATCTGGACCTCCTATGCAGATCAGGCAGATTGGATATTCTGTCTCGTTAGAACCGATCCGGATGTGCCGAAGCACAATGGTATCAGCTTCATTCTATTCGACATGGCATCCGAGGGTGTCACGACAAAACCGATTAAACTCATCAGTGGCACGTCCCCTTTCTGTGAGACCTTTTTTGACGAAGTTAAAGTGCCACGTAAGGACCTCGTCGGCACCCTAAACGAAGGATGGACAATCGCTAAAAGATTACTGCAACATGAGAGGACCATGATTTCTGGTATGGGAATGGGTGGTGGTCGAGGCGCGTCGGAACACTCTATGGAGAATCAGGCAAAGCGCTATGCAGGAGAAGCAAACAATCGCATTGCGGATACGCAATTGCGTGATCGAATCGTCACTCACAAAATGAATGGTGCAGCTTTTGCGCTAACAATGCAGCGGGCAGGCGAGGAAGCAAAGCTCAGCACCGGTCCAAGTGCAACATCCTCAATGTTCAAGTTATATGGTACCGAGCTCAATAAAGACAGATTCGAAGTCATGTTGGAGATCCAGGGCACCAGCAGTCTAGGCTGGGAAGGAGAAGGATTTACCGGTAGTGAACTCTCAACCACCCGCGAGTGGCTCAGATCGAGAGCAAATTCAATCGAAGGTGGCACTTCAGAAGTTCAGTTGAATGTCATTGCAAAACGAGTACTGGACCTGCCGGACTAACGGGCAAGATATTTCATCGCCTGCTTAATGCCTTCAACCCAGAGATGATACACCTGATTATCCAGTAACCAGCGAATCATCGTAGTGATGTATGAATCCTGCCACCTGGTTTTCTCAACCAGGTTAAGCCATATTATCTTGCGAAACTGATCCTGGATTCTCTACAGCCATAATTCTCCGGGTTCTGCATTAAAGTGCTGAACGCTTCCGCCACGTTCAGCAATTTTGTGCCTGATCATACTGGCATCACCAACGAAGATAATTTTGCAGTCACTTCCGAAACGATGGATCAGATCTAATCTGAGAATTCGTGCATCCTGACGACGGTCATTACTGGTCCATACTGATTCATAAATAAAATTGCGAAAGTAGTAGTACTCAAGATACTTTAATTGTGACGCTCCGGCACCAATTGTGACGCTCCGGCACCCCTTTGATGTCCAGGAATCCTCCGTTTCGAGCGGTGCTGCGAATCGTATCATCAAGATCCAACTCGTGTTCAGCTGCTGTCCTGATGAACTTTCTCAAACAACGTAACGCCATTTTGATATTTCGAGTCCTCAATTTAACTTCCGGGTCATAGCCTGCAAACATCCTCTGTTGTCAGACTTTGGATGCTGATCTCTGGGATTCAAAGTTTAGGTCGTCACGTATTCCATGGCCTGATTGCTCGCCCGCTCCCAGGCCCAACTCACCATTTTCTCCCTCTCCTTGCTTGGCTGCTGACTGTGCCATATCGAATTCTGGAGTCTCTGCTTCAGGCAGCAGAACAATGGCCTTAGTGAAGCTCACAAGAAGCTGTACTTTTCGCAACGAATATTACCTTTGAGATTTATGGAACCGATAACAGAAGCAACTTTATCGATAAATATCCACAGACGCGTATTTATCACGGGTTCTGGACAAATTCACATTGCTAAACCCCTCACTTAGGGTGAGTTTTTGGGTAGGTCCCAAAGTGATATAATTGCGCTATGCGCCATATACAGAGCCACTAATGGTCACTCAACAAGTAGGCACTCTACAGTCTCACAACACCAGAGACTCACTGTTGGATGCGCTGGTTTCATTGACCCGCCTCCACCACAAGCCATTTTCTGCTGAAAGTCTTGTTGCTGGCTTACCATTGGTGGACGGTAAACTCACGCCATCTCTATTTGTCCGTGCAGCAGAACGAGCTGGTTACATTGCAAAAGAAGTCAAGCGACCATTATCCGACGTTTCAGAACGGGTGCTGCCTGTTGCGCTTTTGCTGAAAGGTAACCAAACCTGCATTTTACTCAATAAGACCGAAGACACGGCCAGTGTACTGTTTCTTGAAGAGGAAGATGTTGAGCAGGAAATGGATATTACGAATCTGGAAAGGCTGTACACCGGCACATGTCTTTTCTGTAAACCTGATAGTCAAGCAGATTCTGAGGCAGATACCAAAGGACACTGGTTTTGGGACACCATCAGGCTATCCCAGGCAATTTATTCCGAGGTTCTGATCGCTTCGCTGATGATCAATCTGTTCGCACTAGTCACACCTTTATTCATTATGAGCGTTTACGACCGGATCGTTCCCAACTATGCCGTTGAGACTCTATGGGTTCTGGCTTCTGGTGCTTTCATCGTTTTCTTGTTTGACCTGCTGATGAAATCTCTAAGAGGATATTTCATCGACGTTGCAGGTAAACGAGCTGATATCTTATTGTCCTCTAGAACTTTTGAAAAAGTGATGAATATCAAAATGGATCAACGCCCTACAAGAGTGGGATCATTTGCCAATAATCTACAGGAATTCGACAGCTTTCGAGAATTTTTCACATCAACTACATTGATCACCGTTATCGATCTGCCATTCGTCATACTGTTTATCTCCTTAATATTTGGCATAGGCGGTATCATCGCCCTGGTACCACTACTCGCCATACCGCTCATTCTAATGGTTGGGGTCTTACTGCAGAACCCAATAAAGGAAGTCATCCAACAGGTATTCACTGAATCAGCGAAAAAGCATGCCATGCTAATCGAGACACTGTCTGCTCTAGACGCTATCAAAGGAGCTCAAGCCGAAGGTGTGATGCAGCGAAAGTGGGAAGAATTTAACGCAAAGCTAGCCAAGTTAGGATTGAAGTCTCGGGTTTTGTCACTCAGCGCGATAAACTTCAGCCAAACTATCCAACAAATGTCTACAGTCGCAGTTGTGATCGTTGGCGTCTACCTGATTATGGAAGGCAAGTTGAGTGTGGGTGGTTTGATCGCCTGCACGATTCTGACTGGCCGATGCCTTGCGCCAATGGGCCAGGTGGCCGGCATCATAACCCGGTACCACCATTCTTTGGCAGCTTATGGGGCAATCGACAATATCATGTCACTTCCTGTTGAGCGACCAGCTGGCAAGAAATTCCTGCACCGAAAACAACTCGATGGTAACGTTGTCTTCAACGGTGTGACTTTTGTTTACCCTGAGCAAAAGGTCTTTGCACTGCAAGATGTGAGTTTCAACATTAGCGATGGCGAAAAAGTTGCTGTCATCGGCAAAATGGGATCGGGTAAAAGCACTCTGCTTCGACTGATATTAAACTTCTACCAGCCAAAAGAAGGCAGCATTCTGATTTCAGGGACTGATATTAACCAGATTGACCCCACTGACCTGAGGCGAAATATCACCTACGTCCCCCAGGACATTATTCTTTTGAATGGCACTATTCGAGAAAACATTGTGGTCGGTACACCTCTGGCGGATGATGAGGCAGTCCTTCGTGCCACTAAACTGTCCGGCTTACTGGATTTTATTAATCAGCATCCCCAGGGATTTGACCTTCAGGTAGGAGAGCGTGGCAGTAATTTATCCGGCGGGCAGCGCCAGGCAGTCGCTATCGCCAGAGCCTTCATTAAAGATTCTTCTTTGCTGGTCCTCGATGAACCGACAAACACGATGGACAACACAGCAGAAGCAATCTTTAAACAGCATTTAACGGATTTAATGTCTGACAAAACCCTTATCCTGGTGACGCATAAGACAACGATGCTATCACTCGCCGATCGCATAATTGTTCTAAATGCAGGACAACTGGTGGCAGACGGACCAAGAGATGAAGTCCTGCAAGCCCTTGCCGGAGTCAATAATGCAGCAGGATGATCTTGATTTTATGCCAGACACTTACGCGGCAGCCGTGGAAGAGCTTCCTTTCCTGGCACATGCAATGCTCTGGCTGACTTTCGTGTTCCTCGTCACCGCCATCATTTGGGCCAATCTGGCATCGGTTGATGAAGTCGCCCGCGCCGAAGGTCGCGTTATTCCCTCATCACAGATTCAGATAGTCCAGAATCTGGAAGGAGGCATACTGGCGGAGGTAGCAATCAAGGAAGGGGACCTTGTGGAGCGAGGTGAGATTCTCATGCGGCTGGATGATACCCGATTTGCCTCCTCCTTTAACGAGGGGAAATTAACATCACAGGCTCTTATTGCCCGTGTTGCCCGTCTGGAAGCAGAAATCGCAAACGAACCCTTTATCCCGCCAGCCGACTTCCCACTGGAGCACATGGATCTGATTCATGGTGAAACCTCACTGTTCAATGCCCGTAAAATTGAATTGAAATCTGGTATCGACATCTTGTATCAGCAATTAAACCAGCACAAACAGACACTGGCAGAATTAAGAGCTGAGCAAGGGAAACTTGAGCGTAACGCAGAACTTGCCAAAGAGGAACTGACGCTGACGGAACCGCTGGTTGAAACCGGCGCTGTCTCACAGGTAGAACTCTTGCGACTGAGAGTCGCGGTAAACGAATCAGTTGGTCGATTAGAAGTCAATGGGCTGGCAATTCCAAAAGCCCATGCTGTCATCGCTGAAGCAGAAGAGAGAATTACAGAACAGAGAAAGAAGTTTGCGCTGGAAGCTCAGGCGGAGCTCAACGAAGTACAGACACAACTCTCCCGACTGTCAATTTCAAACCTGGCTTTGGAAGATAGAGTCAAGCGGACTGAAGTCAGATCGCCTGTCGACGGCACCATCAAACAGATTCTGGCCAACACAACCGGTGCTGTTATTCAACCAGGCATGGATCTGATTGAAATTGTACCGTCCAACGATACATTACTGATAGAGGCAAAAATCCGACCAGCAGATATCGCCTTTATCCACCCGGGTCAACCTGCAACCGTTAAACTGACGGCTTATGATTTCTCTATCTATGGTGGACTGGATTCGGTACTCGAGCTAATTAGCGCCGATACAATCACGGATGAAGGTGGCGAGCATTTTTTCCAGATCCGGGTGAGAACCAACAAGAACTATCTTGGCTCCGATGAAACTCAGTTGCCGATCATACCTGGTATGATTGCCACCGTGGATATCATGACTGGTGAGAAAACAGTAATGGACTATATTTTGAAACCATTAAAACGAGCACAGGCAAAAGCGCTATCAGAACGTTAACCCTCGAGGACGGATCTTAGTTCTAACGCAACTTCACTCAACTTGGCCTGAATAACTCCGGTGTTTTTGGGGCCCATCCGAATCATCTGTTTCTGAGCAGCACTAAGTGATTCCAATCTCTGATCCTCAAACTCGAACATCACTGCCGGCTGAACTAATCGAATGGGTTGAGTGATGACCGGAGTTTCAAGCAATCTTCCTATCGCCTTGAATATGGCATCATCGAATTTTGCGTCCGGATAGCCAAGTTCAGTATAGGCCTCCTGAAACAATGGTTTTAGTAAAACATAGAATTCAACTGCGCGATGGGCATCTATCGAGACAAGAATATTTGTCACCTGATTGTAACGATCGTAGGATGCCTCATCCAGCATGAACAATTTATTTGAGACAGGTGTAGCAGAAAAAGCGGTCTGCGGTGCCAGGACAGCGACCGGTTCTCTGGCAATATTTCCGTTGGCGACGTTATCTACAAAAACGACAATCTTCCTGATTAATTCATCCAGTCCCAGCCAGGCATTAATACCTTCATGTCGCGTCAGGCTGACTGCACCGTCTCTGATTAATTGATCACTGTCATCCAGTCGAGGCAAGACAAAAGCAGGTTCAGGCTCTTCTACAACTGGCGCTGGTTCAGGTTCTTCGATAATTTGAGGTTCCGATTCCGGCTCCGGCTCTTGCGCAACGGGCTCAGGTTCCTGCACAGGAATTTCAATCGGTTGAGTAACCGTCGGTTCCTGAGGTTCCTTCGAGGTGAAAAAGTACAGCAGGTACCCCAGAATGAGAATGCCTACGATAGCGAGTGCGATAACTATTGGTTTGTTTTCAGACATTGATCTACCATGTGTTTAAACTGCCGCTAATATTATGGGATTTTGACACTATCACAATAGCCAGGTGTCGTGTTCCACTTTTCTTCCATCGATAGCCTGATTGAGTTTATCTCGGTTGCAGGATGCTTTATTACAAAGACAGCAATTGTTTCATTTTTGCTTCAGTTGGCTGATAAACAATATCCTTATCAGTCACGATTGCACTAACCAGTGAAGCCGGTGTTACATCAAACGCAGGATTATAGACTTGCAGGCCCGAGGCCGAAATCTGTTGTTTCATGATATGAGTGACCTCCTGCGCACTTCTCTGTTCAATTTCGATATCCTTCCCCTGAACCGTTGATGGATCAACAGTCGATAAAGGGCAAGCCACGTAGAAAGGAATTTCGAAATGACGACAGAGAATCGCCAGATTCAGAGTGCCTATTTTGTTGGCCACATCGCCATTGATGGCGACCCTGTCTGCCCCAACAATGACGGCATCAACTCTTCCCAGTGACATCACATGAGCCGCCATATTATCACTAATCAGGGTATTCGGAACACCTTGCCTGGTCAGTTCATATGCGGTCAATCTGGCACCCTGCAGCAACGGTCGGGTTTCATCCACAAAGACGTGTATCCGATGTCCTCTTTCATTCGCAAGATACACAGGAGCAAGCGCGGTTCCCAGTTCAGATACTGCAAGCGCCCCGGCGTTACAATGTGTCAGTAGATTAGGGTGTTCCGCTACCAGCGGCAGACCCAGACGACCGATTGCCTGACAAGCTGCGATGTCTTCCTGGTGAATTAATATTGCTTCCCTCTCAAGGACTTCAATCGAGACCATGCCTTCCCTCTGCTTTCGCGCCACCTGCATCACCCTGTTGACCGACCATGCCAGATTAACCGCCGTAGGTCTCGCGGAAACCAGATAAGATCCGCGCTTCTCAAGAGAGTCAAGCGACACCGATCCGGATAATCCAAGAATCAGCCCATAGGCAGCCGCAATACCAATCGCCGGTGCACCACGCACCCGTAATGTCTGAATAGCCTCGAAAACGGTCTCGATATCCCGACAGACGATAACGCTCTCTTCGTGAGGCAACCGGGTCTGGTCAAGCAGATGGACAGCACTGTCTTGCCAGATTACCGAGAGAGGGAGGGTGGGCATGGGTAACGCGGTTCGTTCCGCAATTTCCTTGAATTTCGCTACACAGCTCGGAGTTTAGCGGCCATGTCCAGACGTGTATCAGTGTCGACGAAGCTAAAACTACCGTTGATGCGATCAGTAAAATCGCTGTAACGATTCACAATCTCACTAACCAGACTATCTGGCTCACCCATGATGCCAAATGTATCGAGCATATCATCCGTTATTAACTCTCCCATCTCCTGCCACTTTCCCTTCTTAGACATGGTGTTAAGCTCAGGTTGCAGGTCTCCCCAACCATGCACACCCAGGACCTGCTTGTAAGCCGGTGTTGACCCGTAGAAAGCGATTCGCCTTTTTGTGGCCAGTTTATTTGCATCGAAAGTTTCCTCATCCTTGCCAGAAATCAGAAATGGCGTGTACGAGATTTCAAATTCATCCATGCTTCGGCCTGACCGACTTAAACCTTCTTCCACGGCCGGTAAAGTAACTTCCCGAATGTACTTCTCATTGCTAAAGGGGTGAATAATCAGACCGTCAGCAACCTCACCTGCAATACGGGTCATAATTGGACCTACTGCTGCTAGAGTAACTCGCGGCGCACCGTGTTCTTTATTATCTGGCGTGAACGCCGGTGTCATCAGAGTATGGTTGTAGTATTCGCCTTCAAACCTTAAGGGTTCTCCTTCATACCAGCTGTACCAAATTGCTCTCATCGCCAAAATCAGCTCTCTCATCTGCCTTGCCGGGGCCCCCCAGGGCATACTAAAACGTTTGGTAATATGAGTGCGGATCTGTGATCCAAGACCCATCGTAAACCTTCCCTTCGAATAGGCATTGAGATCGTGACCGAGATTAGCCAGGATCATTGGACTTCGCGCGAGCGCGACGGCTATCCCAGTATGCAACTCGATCTTTTCGCTGTGCTCGGCCGCCAGCATAAGTGGAAAGAACGGATCGTGATTCATCTCAGCAGTTCCAGTCCCGTCATAGCCTTCAGCTTCAAGCTTCTTGACATGATCAGGGATTTGATACCAATCCGGTGTCAGATGAGAATCAACTTTCATAATAACGCTCCTGCTTCACTGCCTTTACATTTAGGTAACAATACTGCTCATACTGCTAAGACGCAAAACAGCAATCCACCAATCATTATCCAGCTTCCTTGTAGTGCACATCAGGTTGAGCCTGCAGCTCTAACGCGGTTTCTTCCGGGCAAGCATCATTAAGATAAGTATCACCACCGAGTTCCGCACCCGCGAGGAATTTCTGCAGCCCTGGTTGACGCAATGGTGGGTGAATCTGAATGTGGAAATGATACTGCGGATACTGAGCCCCATCGCAAGGCGCCTGATGCAAAGTCAATACATAGGGAAACGACATCTGCCACAGATTATCGAACTTAACCAGAACGGTTTTTAGTGCCTGAACCAGTGCCATACGCTCGGTTCCACTGAGTTCAAATATAAACTGATGGGTCTTTTTTGGTACAACATAGGTTTCATAGGGGAATCTCGCAAAATAGGGAACAAATGCCAGGGCATCTTCGTTTTCAACAATAACGCGCCTTCCATCATTCAATTCATTGTTGATTATTTCCCTGAATAACGACTTCTCATGCTCCTCGTGGTATTTTCGAATTGCATTGACTTCTGTTTCAGTCGCCTTCAAGACAAAACTTGTCGCGTAGATCTGACAATGAGGGTGAGGATTCGAAACACCAATGATTTCACCCTTGTTCTCAAATACAAAAACATGATCTATCTCCGGTCTGCTGGTCAGTTCTTCCGTTTGTCTCGCCCAGCAATCAAACAGGTTTTGGATGGCTGATTCTTCGAGCTCAGCTAATGAAAGATTATGAGCAGGGGTATAACACACGACACGGGTAATTCCCGTTGCAGGTGCGCTACTGTAAAAGCCAGGACTCGCTTCCAGGCCAGTGGGTGCTTTCAGACTGAAGGAAGGATGATCATTATCGAATACAAATACATCCTTGTACGAATCATTCGCAATCCCGGACACCCTTGTGTTACCGGGACAAAGGTAACAGTCTGGATCGAATGCAGGCTGTTCGGTCACCACCTGTGAAATCTCAGAACCCGACCAGGGTCGAGAGTTACGATGACTGGTAACAGTTACCCACTCTTCTCGTAACGGATGCCAGCGACGCTCCCAGACCATATCAAGACTGTTTCTTCAATACTTTGCTTTGACCCTTACTTTCATCCCCTGTCGACTGGTGCTTCTCAATTTCATCGACAAACTCAAGATGCTGTATCAACGCATATTGATAAGCTTCAACCAGCGCATTCCAACTTGCCTTGATAATATCTACGTTAACGCCAACAGTGCCGAAGATTTCACCTTCAAAACTATGTTCCAGATAAACTCTCACCTTTGCAGCAGTCTCCTCGGTACTGTTAACAACTCTGACACTGTAGTCTGTTAAATGCAGATCCAGCAACACCGGGTACTGTTCAACCAGTGCTTTCTGCAGAGCTTTATTCAACGCGTCCACCGGCCCAATTCCTTCGGCAGCACTCAACCGTATTTCTTCACCAGATTTGATCTTGACTGATGCTTCAATCAATCCATTAGCATCCTTGTGCTCCTCATTCGATGGACTATAGATCCGATAGTAAAGAGATTCGAACCTGGGTTGATACTTCCCAATATGCCGACGTACAAGCAGATCAAAGCTGCCATCCGCGTTCTCGTATGAATATCCTGCATGTTCTTTTTCCTGGACTTCTTCCAGAATCGACTTGACTGCAGCAGTATCCTCCAATTCTGAGTATCGATTTGCCAACTTTGCGCGAAGATTAGAGCCGCCAGAAAGCTCACTGATCAATATCTTCCTGGAATTGCCAATCAGCTCAGGATCCACGTGTTCATAGGTACTGGGGTTTCGCTGAACTGCACTGACGTGCACACCACCCTTGTGGGCAAAAGCAGATGGACCGACAAAGGGTTGACCAAGCGGACCCTGTATCGCAAGGTATTCCCAGACAGCTTTTGACAAATTGGTTAAACCACGAAGCCTGCCTTCAGGGAGACACTGGTAGCCCATCTTCAGCTCAAGATTACTGATAATGGAAGTGAGGTCGACATTACCGCAACGCTCACCGATTCCATTAATTGTGCCATGTACCTGAATCAC
>Ga0066853_10000749_pt1 | contig 12555 bp, 5 predicted proteins | sample ETNtaG_28_FD_67284 | JGI IMG/M metagenome (GOLD analysis project Ga0066853, IMG submission 67284) | Marine microbial and viral communities from oxygen minimum zone, Eastern Pacific Ocean - ETNP201406SV61 | ecosystem: Environmental > Aquatic > Marine > Oceanic | place: Pacific Ocean: Eastern...
TCCACCTTTGGGATGGATTCAGAAATCCCTGCGCCTTTGTGCATCTCAGTCCAATCAACACTCGCCTTGAACGATTCAACCAAGCGAACACATTGGTTGTAGAATTGTTTCTCAGAGGAATCATGCTTATTCCAATCCAATGATGGAATATTCTGAGAATCAATTTCCCCCATTGGCCTGAGGTTAGTAGTAACTGCATGATTCAACAACGCTACCAATCTCTTGCGAGCCAATTCTGTCAGTGCCCGACGAACATTTGCTTGCCGTTTGCTTGCTGTATGGGAGCGAAGGGTGTGCCCTTCGGCTCGAACTGAATTATTCAATTCCCCCTCGATATGGTCGAGTAGATCTCCACTCTGTCTCCAGAATTCAGAGAATGGAAGTTGCACAGGATGCATTCTTTCCACCTGTTTACGCAATGTAGCATACAACTCTTCCTCGATTTCTTTGGAGCGTTTGGCATCAAGTTTCCTTGCCGTTTTCGAGACCTCAGACATCGCGCTCACAAGGACTGCATCGCGCCCATCCCTTGAATGCTCGCACTGTTCAGAATGGAAGATATTGCTTCGATGAAGAGTAAAGACATGGATTCACAGGTTTCAAGGCCATCGGGCCGACCTTGTCGGCCCGGGTGTACGCGTGCGAGTAGGGCATTCGGTGGTTGGAAGATGGAGAGCGATAGCGCTGGTAACACTGCTACTGATATCCTCGGCTTCACCCTTCCTCGCTCCTTCATCAGCCTATCAGACTCTGTATTCTGGAGAAAGCACATTGGGCTCCAACAGTACTATTGACAATACCGAGGTCAGTGTTCTTACCGATGGTTTCACCATTCCAGCCAATGCATCAATCACCGATGGCTGGCTCAATCTCAGCACCGGATGGGATATGGATGGAGGGAATGGAAGTTGGTTTGGAGCGGGCATCCAGAATCAGAATCTGACGATGGGTAGCAACGACTTGACCTCCACTTCACATTTCCAAGATAAACTCAGTCTGGCACCAGATCAAGATGTAGGCTGGGTTGATGATTTTGAAACACTACGCTTGCAGTTCAATGGATACACATCATCCTCTCACATCTGGTCAGTCAGTGCAGTGAATTTCAGCAATATCAATGGTTCTGCCCCCAGTACTGCCCCAGAAGGATTGTTGGTAGCAGCAGCAACCTCGCAAGGTGGACTACCCCCTGGAACATCTGAATGGATGCAGACGGAATCGATTGACTTACCGAATGTGGTGAGTAACTACAGCCTCCATTTCGAACATTGGTTATCGGTCGATGATGATGATGGAGCATGGGTCGAAGCAAGCCTCGACAATGGAAGTTGGCAGCAGATAGAACCGCTTGGTGGACACTCCGATAACTTGGAGAATGGAATGCCGGCCTTTGTCGGCACCAATGCAAGCGCATGGGAACATAGTGAATTTTCGCTTGATCTACAACTGGGCCAGGACATATTGAGAAATTCTTCATCGATTCGATTCCGTTTCAATATCATGACTACGAATCACAGTCAAGAAAGGCCCGGCTGGTTCATCGATGCAATCAATTTGACTAATTCAGGAGAACCTACCAATTCCTGGTTCCACGGCAATCCAAATGGAGCATATGCTGCAAATGCAGATGGTGCAATCGTGGTCTCTGCAAATACAAGCGGAATGAGTGCACCCTTGGATCTGGAAATGTGGGTTGATTGGGATATTGAAGGAGCAAACAATGACAATTTGAATGTCGAAGGGAGTCTGGATGGGAATAACTGGATTACGCTTTCTGCATCTCCAGGAATCCCCGGAACTGGAATGTACATCGATGGAATCTGGTATTATGCTGAATCTAATGGCTTCAAACGCGTGATAATCCCAATATTGCCTACATTCGCAAATCAATCCCAGATATGGTTGAGGTTCAGAGTGACAACTGATAGTCAGGTCAATGGCGGCTATGGAATCAGTGGCTGGGAAGGTCTCTACATCGATGACCCGACCCTGCACTCAAATCAATTTCAACCCAATCACAAAGAAATGCTACTCGATAATTTCACCAGCAACAACAGCGTTACGCCGCATTCACCCACCAACGTTTCTCAACAATGGCAACATGTCACGAATCATGGCCATAATGGACCCACATGGAGTGCTTTTGGTTTCGAAGATTCGCCATTGTGGCCCGATGGATGGAGTGTTGAGATTGAAACTGGAAACAGGGGGTGGGCATTTGGAAATTATCCAGGACATGGTCCGATGACTGGATTCCCGAGTGGCAGCACTGGTGCGGGAATCGAATTCTCTGGCAAATATCTACCCGATATGTGGACCCATCTTATCACTCCCTCAATGCATATTCCTGAAAATGCAAGTGCTAGATTAGCCTTCCAACACTGGATGTGTGCAGAACCCAACTGGGACGGGGGTGCCGTTTACCTCTCTACAGATGATGGAACAACATGGAGTCACTTTGGCCAGAATCTAAGCAATTTCTATGATACCAACTCCACCGTCAATCCCTTTTCACCACTTCATCTGAAGGGTATCTTCGATGGCTCACTGGTACCATCAGGTTGTTTCAATGCTCATCCATTCTCCATCAAGAGGGCTGATGTTTCAAATCTCGCAGGCCAAGATGTACGCTTCCGATTTTCTTTCTTCTCTGACACCTATGTCGAGGAATGGGGATGGTATCTCGACGACGTGGGCATAGAAGTTGATTATTTCGAGACTAAAGGAAACTGGACTTCTCCCCTGATAGAGGCTGATGATTGGGGCTATGGGCTACTGGACGCAAGGGGTAAGGTTCCTGCTGGTACATCGGTCAGGGCTTCTATTCTGAGTAGCACTAATGAGGTATTGATCGAGAACATGGGCCTTCCACTGAATCTTCAAAGTATCAACTGGAGTGCACATCCAAGTATCCGTGTTCGCCTTCACCTCGCCACAGATGACCCGTATCTGACGCCGATCATTGACAAGGTCACCATTGGAGCAGACGTTCATCTGAACAAAGAAACACTCAGCGAAGGATGGCGGAGAGGAGACATTTCAAATTATGACCAAGTGACATGGGATTCTGTAAATGAAAGATGGGAAGTGAATGGTTCCCGTAATGGATACATCTGGTTCATGTTCCCTGATCACCGACCAATCAAAGAAATGGAATTGACATGCGTCTGCAGTGGGGTGTATCTGAATATAGGACAAAGCAGTCAATTGATATCAAGCCCAACCACCATCATCCATCAAGACAAGATGATGGGAAATATCAATGCTGGATTGACAATAATAGCAGGGGGATGGGTCAAATCCTTCGATCTGCGTTCCCGCTATCACGGAATTGCTGATGACCCTGCAATCGATGTCGGCGACGATATGACAAGCAACGGCCCAAATTCCATCCAACGCTGGCAAAGTGAATATCCAGAATGGGCATGGCCATCAGACTCTGTTCATCCAATCGGGCATCATGGTCTACAATCCATCATTTCTCACGCTGAAGTGACCAACAACAATCTGACCACAAGATACGATTTGAATTCACAATCTGCATCGATGGTAGTTGAAGATGAGCTACTAAACTTCAGCACATATCTCCCTATTTCTGCAGACATTGATTCATACCAATTCTCGGTTGATTTGACGTATCTTGGTTCGGATCTCAATAACTCCACGATTCCAGGGGCTTGGGATGGGTGGGACGTCGGTCTGGCTCAAGGAGACATATTATCGAATGGATGGAGCATGCTGATGTACGGCCCCACGGTCAACTTCTCTATTCCTCAATCACTTGAGTTCCAAGAATTTCGCTATCTCTACAACGCCACCGGAAAGTGGCGTGTCGACGTGCATCGGATGATGTTCTCATACGATTTGAAGGAGAATATTTCTCTGAACCCGAATGATATGGCGGAAGTCCTCTTTGAACAGTCGATAATCCAGAACTCTACTATGGTCGATATTCCAGTTAACTTCAGTGCGGAACGTGGCAGTGTACATATCGATGGTGCAGTGGAATGGCTGCATCTCATTGAGAATGAAGTCATTGAAGTTCCAGAAGCCATGGTGCCTGATGGCTCCGTATATCATGCGGTAACTAGACATCGGCATCTGGACAATCTTACTTTCACTGATATTGAATTAATGATGAGTCCTATTCGAAGTCCTGCGAGTTCTGAAGTATTGATGCGGATTGTTGACCCTGATGCTGGAACACCGATATTTGAACAGCCTCTTGGACAAGGATTCGTTGATTGGGATGTCGCCAATACCACAGTCTCGCGGACTGATGAATACTGGGAAGTAGAATGGGTCTGGAGCACGACTTGGTTGTGGGATGACCATCCACTCATTCACTTCATGACCGAAGCTCATGATGCTGTCAGCACTGATCTGGGCCCCGCAGTACAGACTGTTGGATTCAGTGCGGGAAATGCCGTCGAGAATGACCTTGAATTGGTCAACATAGAGGTCTCAGACCAATATGGACGCGACATCTCAGATATGCTTGACCCTCATCACCCATGGCCTGTCTCTGCAGGTTCAGACATCAGCATCAACGGGCAGATACGTTTCGAAGGTTCTGTCGCCTCTTGGGTTCCAGCAGGTCAGGCGTTAATTGAATTGATTCTACAACAAGGAAACTTCTCACAATCCACCATCCTTGATATTGGCAATGATGGAGAATGGTCGGCGGTGGTCACACTGCCAGAATCTGATGATGAGTTATCAGTTGATGAAATAATGAGTCTGAAGGCATATCTCCATGATGCTGGGCCTACGAACCTCCCCGAGGGGCTGATTGAAGATGCAACCACGGGACTGCGTGGGGCGGAATTTCGATGGGATGGTTCCAGTCCCGAACTGGGAATCCTTTACGCGATGACGCCCAGTGGAGACCAACCTGCAGATGGCCATGTTTGGAATCAGGAAATTCCATTGGCTCTTGGACTACAGGTGATTGACAACCATGCACTTGGGGATGAATTGACCCTCCACTACTGGAGGCAGGCTTTCGAGGATGATGGTGATGGAATTGCACAAGAATCTGAATATCAAGAACTGATTGTGCAATTGAATCTTGGAGCGGATGAAATCATCGAATTTCCCTTCATTGGTGTGGAAAACTCGTTCACAACCAGTGTAGTCAGCCTTTACGTCACCAGCAATGATCTAGCAGGCGTGGCATTGGAAGGTGGTGGTTCTCATGGTCTGTCAAACGACCTAGCAACAGTGACTCTGATGCTCGACTCACAAACCCTGATCGAACCGATGAATCTGGCTATGGAACGCCATGAAGAACAATATCTACTACCTGGACAAGAGCACCGTTTCTCTTTCATCATCGAAGATCTGAATGGTCTGAACAGCCTCGATGTCATGTATTTCGACCTCACTGGAGAAAGTGATGATTGTTGGATTGAATTCCGACCTTGGTCGGAAAGCCCAATGAGTTGGGATGAAAACTGCTTCATCACAGAACCTCGATTCACCGTTGAAGACAGATATCCAGAATATGGCGTATACATGGATTTCATTATTTCATGGTCCGCTATCTCCATCATCGGCAATGAAGAATACATTCCTTCATTCAGAATAGAGGACCAAGGTGAAGACCTAGGCCTAGGACTAACGAATCTGGAATGGTTGAACTGGTCGCTGCATGATGAATTGGAGGTGGCCCTCATCTCATGGGTTGATCTTGTTCCCGCATATGGTACTCTCGTAGGAGAAAATCTCTACCTCGCCCCTGGAGATATCATTGACATCGAATGGGGGGTTTTCCACTCTGGAAGTGGAATACGGGCACTCTACATTCCTAATGGAACTGAATCCAGCGCCCGCGTTCTTGGAGGGCTTTCACAGATGGAAGAAAATCTGTTCCTAACAGGTAATGAAACCGGTCAAGCACAATTTGCATTCAGAACAGATGATTTTCCTAACCTCCTTGGAAATCTAGTGATTGGGGTTTCCAGCATAGAGGGGTATACTGTTGAGGGGCTTGATATCATCATTCGATTAGATGATGATTCGCCTAGAATCGCCTTCCATAGCACTTCATTGACGAGAATTCGCTCAGATACCTTGGATGCCCTACAAGTTTCTTTCACGGTCACTGACGATAATGGAATGCCTGAGGGGGAACTGACATTGTACTGGAAATTCCAACGAAATGGTCTATCGATTACTGGTGCTGCTGGTGAACTACTGGTGAATCATGTCTCTGGAGATATTTACCACGACGTTCTCAATCTCAGTGAAACTCTGGAGGGGATTGAACTCAGAGGCTCAGATGATATCATCATCTGGGTTGAAGGTCGCGATCTCAGCGGCAACAAAATAATCGGACCTGGTTCTGAATTTGAACCCAGAAGACCGCTGTGGGAATTCATCGATTTCTCACCTGAGATTACCTACATCTCAGTGAATCCCCGTCTTCCAAAACTGGGAGAGATTATCACAATCGACATTCAGATTCAGAATACTGGAACTTTAGAAGGTTACACCAAGATGCAACTACTGAAGCAAGAAGATGGAGAAATGGTTGTGCTAGACACGACTGAAGAGTTCAGATTGTTACCAGGGCTCTCTGCGCAGTACTCTTTCGACCATGAAGTCGCACATCTTGGAGACCAGCAATTGTATATCGGTGTCGAAGGCGAAGATGTCCTCTCGCCTATTCCATTGGGGATAGTCAGAGATTCCTTGGTCGATAACAGTGCTTCGGGAGATGAAATGAAATGGGCATTAGGTGGATTGCTCATCATCGTCTGTGTATTTCTGGTATTCATGTTGGTGAGGTCACAACTACATATTGATGTGGATGATGAAGATATCTGGGATGAAAGTGATGTGGTAGAGGAGGAAGAAATTGCATTGATTGCTCAGATTCCACCTCCAAGACCATCGGAACTCGATATTGCCAGCGAAGAAGAATGAGCGCAGTCTTGATGAAAGGAAGGCCGTAGGGCCGAAACAAGCCGGGGTTGGAGAGCGGTCAAATCCGGGGGACTCAAGATCCTCTCCCTAGTGGTTCGCAGGTTCAAATCCTGCCCCCGGCACCATCCTGTTTGTGGAGATCCTGAACACATCACTGTGAAGTTTCAAAGTTCGTCTGCATTTCGATTACCTTGTGCAGACCATCCTACTGTCGGCTTTGTTTGCGGGACTGATTGCCATTGCAGTCACCGTAGCGATTGAACGATGGGGCGGAGTCATCGGAGGAATTATTGGCACCCTACCGACGACGATAGTTCCTGCCGCAATAGGGATGTATCTTGCAGGTGGTCAGGATGCTCTGCTGACCAGCCTGTCGTTGGTACCGTTTTGGATGGTCCTGAACTCACTATTCGTAGGCTCATGGGTTCTCTATCCCCGGCTCAAACAAGATGTCAAACTCCCCGAAATGGCTATGGTTTCACTTGTATCATGGGCCATCTTGGCAATCCTCTTGTCCCTATGCCTTGATTTCGCAATCGAGCGATATTCACGCCTTCTGATTGGGGTGCTTGGAATGTTTGTGCTAATCACTCTTGGAATATGGATGACTTGGAGACCCACTGATGCACCAAGAGGAAGCAGGGCGGTCAGTAGTGGTGTGCTTCTATCAAGAGGAGTTGGGGCTGCAATTGCCATTGGAATCGCAGTGTATCTTTCAGGTCTTGGGATGCCTCTTATCGCAGGTCTTGCCTCGGTCTTTCCAGCAATATTCCTGACAACCATGGTGAGTCTTTGGATTTCTCAAGGCCCAAAGGTTCCGACAGGTGCTGCTGGTCCGATGATGTTGGGTGGTTCCTCGGTGGCCGCTTATGCACTGGTTGCAACCTGGGCATTACACGAACACGGGATGATACTTGGCAGCATCATCAGCTGGATAGTTGCAGTGCTGAGCACATCGTTACCGGCATTCCTATGGTTAAACAAGTGAGATTGTCCTCCAAAATCATTCAATAGTTTCTGCCCATGGGCGAATTATGAATTCCCTCTCTATCATAGCCGGAACCGGAATGAAGAAGTTATTTGCCAACCCATCAATAGAGGGCTCATCGTATATTGTTCAAAGCTCCCTAGAAGAGGTGGTTGATACCCCAAATGGCCCAGTACCCATCCATAGTCTGATTCTAGACGGCAAGGATGGATCAGAACACCGATTAAGATTCATCCATCGACATCACGGCGTTGGCACCACCCCCCCTCATAGCATCAATTTCAGAGCCAATGCTCAAGCGGCAACTTTGCTTGATGAGGATGTAGTTCTTACCATTCATTCAATCGGAAGTATGGCTCCTAACTTCCCCCCTGGCAGTTTAGGTATGGCTAGTGATATGATAGATTTCAGTGGTGTTGTTTCTACTTTCCATGATGATGATGCCGTGCATGCAGATATATCTAGACATTTTTCACATCCGGCAGGAGATATTGTTCGTACGATTCTACAACAAGCCCAACCTGGAGTTGATGTAGACCAAATCGTAGCACAGATGACTGGCCCCCAATTTGAGACTCGAGCGGAAATTGATGCACTCTATCGATTGGGCGCAACGACTGTGGGGATGACCCTGTCACCCGAGGCAAAACTACTCGCTGAATTACAGATTCAACAAATTGCACTGTTAGCCTCTTCCAACTGGGCTAGTGGCAAAGACCCCGCTGGTCCAGATACTCAGATTGCTCATCATCAGGTTGAAGGCGAGGCTGAAAGAGCCCACGAACTGATATGGAATTGTATCTTTGCGCTTCTTGATTCCTAGATACCGTGAGGAAGCCAAATATTCTTGACATGGCATGCTCTTCTCAATAATTCTTGGTCAGAAACACTGCCTGCAGCCGCCCAAGTCTGCTTCATATTTCCACAACTGACCTTTTGAATTTCAGCCATATCACATTCTGAAGCCCAAACTGCATCAACTGCATCATGCGCTGCCAACACTGGAAGTAATTCATCTCGCAATCCAGTAATGATGTTTACAACTCCTGAAGGAAGATCTGAAGTTTCCAATATCTGATACATTTCAGTAGCTGCCAAAGGATGCTTCTGGCTGGGAATGACTACCACAGAATTGCCCATTGCCATCAATGGACCAAGCAAACGGGTAAATGAAAGTAGAGAAGATGTGTCTGGGCATGCTAGACCTACCACACCTAGGGGTTCGTTCAGAGCAAGAACTAGGCCATGTAATGTCGTTTCATGCACCCTACCATCATACTTGTCGCACCATGAGGCCCAGCGGAACCATTCAGCCACACAATCATCAACTTCATTCAATGCCTCTTCCGTTGATTCTCCTGTCATCGCGCAAATCCTGTTAGCGAATTCTTCTCTTCGCAATTGCAGATTCTCACCAATATAGAACAATATTTGGGCTCTTGTATGTGCATTCAGAGATGCCCAAGTGGTAGATGATGTCGCCGCTTCAACCGCATCACGTACATCTTTGCGATTGCCCCTTCCTACCTCACCAACTAAACCATCGGGGCCTTTGATTGAAAGACTGTAAGCCCCATCTGGTCGACGTTGTTTGCCACCGATGTAGAGTTTCGTGGTACGATCCAATGATTCGCCGCTATGCTCACCAAGCATCTCCGCTATCACTTCAGTATTATCCACCTCTTTGCCCACGGCAGTTATTGTGCTCGTTTGGAGATAAGGCCACAATCCTTCAATCCCACCTTCTCTACCAAAGCCGGATTCCCTATATCCTCCAAAGCCCGAATTGGCATCAAAAATATTAGTACAATTTACCCAGATGGTGCCTGCTTTGATAGAACGAGCAACTTCCAAAGCACAGTCAATATCCTGACTCCATACGCTACCTGCAAGTCCGTAGCGCGTATTGTTCGCAAGGCTGATGGCCTCTGCTGGAGAACGGAAGGTGAGAGAAGCAAGAACAGGGCCGAATATCTCTTCTTGAGCAATGACGGAGTTGGGAGATACATTTGTGAACAGAGTAGGGGGAAAATATAGTCCGTGTTTAGGTATTTGAGTATCAGGTTGCCACATCTGCTCTCCTTCATCAACCGCCTGCTCACAGAGGCGGGTGATGGTTTCCAATTGGACTTCATCGACGATGGCTCCCATGTCAATGGCTTTGTCCATCGGGTTACCGATACGTAACTTGCTCATACGAACTCGCAATTTCTGATGGAAATTCTCGGCAATGGATTCTTGAACCAACAATCGTGAGCCTGCACAACAAACTTGTCCTTGATTGAACCATATGGCATTTACCAATCCCTCGATGGCTGAATCCAAATCAGCATCTTCGAAAACGATGAATGGACTCTTACCTCCAAGTTCTAAAGTCAGTCCTTTGTTGCTATCTGCAGTGGCATTTCGAATAATCCTTCCAACTTCGGTGGAACCTGTGAAGGCAACCTTGTCAACATTCTCATGATTCACTAGAGCTGCTCCAGTTCTACCATCTCCCGTGATGATATTCAAAACTCCAGCCGGAAGGCCGGCACTAGCGCAAAGTTCAGCAAATGCCAAAGCTGAGAGACTGGTATATTCAGCCGGCTTCAAAACTACTGTATTTCCTGTTGCAAGGGCTGGGGCAACCTTCCATGCCAACATCAATAGAGGGAAGTTCCATGGAATTATTGCTCCACAAACCCCTATTGGTGAATATCCAGGGTGAGTTTCATCTAGAATCTGGGCCCAACCAGCATGGTGGTAGAAATGACGAGCAACCAATGGAATATCAATATCTCTTGATTCTCGGATCGGTTTTCCATTGTCCAGAGTTTCAATGACAGCCAATAAACGAGAATGTTTCTGCACCTGACGGGCTATTGCATACAGATGCTTGGCTCTTTGGTGAGCCGATAATCCCGCCCAACCCGGTTGTGCTGCACGAGCTGCAGCAACAGCCCTATCAACATCCGCATCACTCGCTTGAATCAAGTCACCAAGCACTTCTCCAGTTGCAGGATTCCGTGTAGAAAAACGTTCAGATTCAGCGTTCTCATACCATTCACCAGCGATGAATAATTCATGTTCAGGTCCAAATCGACTAAGGAATTCTCTTGCAAACTTCTCTGACTCTGGAGCAGGGCCCCAGTCCAATTCTTCCAACATCTTTGAGATATCCATATCAGTTCCCCCCGTGTTATGCCATCGGATGTCTATTGGCCGCAGAATATCTTCCTGATAAATGAAATTCTAATTGTCTCTCTATGTCTCCGAGAAGTGAAGATGCACCAATTCGAAATAAGTTCGGTTGCATCCATTCATCTCCCAGTTCTTCCTTCATCATCGCCAGCCATTGAACTGCAACCTTGGCTTTACTAATCCCTCCTGCTGGTTTGAACCCAACAATATTACCACTACGCTCAGCATATTCTCTGATCATTCGAACCATGGTCAATCCAACCGGCAAAGTTGCATTAGTCTTCTCTTTACCAGTACTGGTTTTGATGAAATCCGCACCCGCTGACATGCAAACGATACTCGCTTGAGCAATCTGACGTAATGTTGCCAATTCCCCAGTTGCAAGGATGGTTTTCAGATGAGCGTCGCCACATGCTTCTCTAAAATCCTTGATTTCCTCATACAAAGACTGCCAATCTCCTGCCAAAACCAAAGCGCGACTGATGACGATATCTATCTCATCAGCCCCAGCAGCGACTGAAGCCTTGATTTGGTGTAGTTTCTCTTCATGACTTATTTGACCTGCTGGAAAGCCACTCGAAACTGCACAAGTATTCACTGAGGAGCCATTCAATGAGTCTGTGACTGCATCAATAAGATTGTGATAGACACAGACACTCGCACAATGAATTCTACCAGCCTTTAATCCAAGAGCTGAAAGCAAATCGCTACGAATTGGGCGAATGGCTTTCTTTGCCAGTCGTTTGACTCTTGCAGGAGTATCATCACCAGCAAGTGTAGTCAAATCAATACATCTAATCGCCTGAAGCATCCATGCAATCTGGTGTTCATTCTTGACCGCTCGCCGTGCTGGTAGATTCGCAGCACGGCGAATAAGGGCTGAACGATTGATGCGAATTGAATTCACCCACTCAATATCAAGAAGGGTGCCAGAGTTTCGCTTGCCTTCATGCATGGGACTAACCTTCTCATCCACCCCTGAACCGTCATGCACATCAATCCAGCGCCATAAACAGGACATATTGCATACTGAGACTTATAGACGATGGATCACCATTCAGTGATATTCAAAAATAATTGGTCTAGAAATCAAGGTCATCGAGCACAGGCATCTGCGGCATCGCCGCTTCCACAGCAGCCTCCTCAGCCATCTCATGCTGCTTCCACTGAGGCAGGTCGGCAGGGTTCTCCCAGCCCAGTTCCTTGGCCTTGGCCAGGTCTCCAGTCTGGACGTAGTAGTCTACCCACTGCAGTCTTCGTGCCTCCTCTTCATCAGCACGCTCAGCCAACATCACTTCCATTGCGTGTTCAGTGACCAGAGTCCTTCCACTTCGTCGGGCGGCCTGCTTGCTGACCTGAGCAATCAGAACTGCAACCAATAGGAAGGTAATGATAGCACCAAGGATGTAGATGTTGGTGGTATCTTCCAACAGCCCTCCACCCGAGGACTGGTC
>Ga0066853_10000766_pt1 | contig 12410 bp, 11 predicted proteins | sample ETNtaG_28_FD_67284 | JGI IMG/M metagenome (GOLD analysis project Ga0066853, IMG submission 67284) | Marine microbial and viral communities from oxygen minimum zone, Eastern Pacific Ocean - ETNP201406SV61 | ecosystem: Environmental > Aquatic > Marine > Oceanic | place: Pacific Ocean: Eastern...
CTACCGCTTGAGTACCACTATCACTTGAATCACCCGTGGGGTTCATCCTCTCCAACCCCCTCGTATAGGCATGGCCGTGCATCTTCAACGAAGAGTAGGCTTCCAAATGGTGGATATTGTCGGCATCATGTATTACCCACAATATTGGGATACTGCCCATCGTTTTTTTGAGGAATCTTGGAAGGAAATATGTGGTACAGAATATCACATTATCATTAAAGACTGGAAATTGGGTTTTCCGGCTGTCTCCAATACAGCATCATTTGAGGCGCCACTCAAATATGGAGATACCATTCATTGCACAATCTGGATCAGTACTGTTGGTCGGACAAGTTGTGTGTGGGAATACCGCTTTGAGAATCAAGATGGGGCGACTGTTTGGCGGGCGTCAGTCACAACTGTTTGTGTGAACATCCATACTCTTGAGCCAGAACCACTTCCCGACGGGTTGAAGGCAGACCTACAAGCGTGTACTGAATGAGGGATGGCGATGGGCGACCTTGGTAGTATTCGCATTGAGAATGAAATATCTCAGCCATCTCTTGTGGCTCCAGTGATTCCGGTTAGACCAAATTCCACGATACCCGTCTTGATGGGATTACTGTTGGTTTTGGGAGGTATTCTTGTCATGTTCATGGGATATTCAGAGATTTCCAAACAGGGAGAGCCGAATCTCCCTAAGGATGAGGAGAAACAATTGGAACAGGGATTTTCGCAGAACAGTAACATCACTGGGGAAGATATTCAGGACTTGCACGATAATTTGCGTCACGCCAAATATTACTGGTATCTTGGTTCAGGGTTTATGTTTGGCGGATTGTTGATGCTTGTTGGAGGAATTCAGTTGCTTCGGAAAAGGAGCATTGGTGCTAAACTTGGCATAGGTGGAAATGCAATTGTCATTCTTGGTGCATTGATATCATATGGAACCTCCAGTGGTCCGTCCGAGGAACTTGGCCCGATGGTTTCAATCACATACACCGGTCTTGCTTTTGTCTATGGAATATGTTCACTATGTTGTGGGGTGTTTGCAGCATTTCCATTATTGCACGCATCTGGAAGAGCAGCTCTTGATCCACATCTACAGACTCCACAGGAGTTGGGCTCTCACATTGGTTTAGTGTCTATCCAGGTCGAAGAAGAGTGACCGTTTCATTCCTCTTCTTGAGGCAGTCCCCACTTTTTTATCAGGGCTTTGTAGAGGTCTTCGTCCATCTTTGCATTCCACCAGTCGCTGCCTTCCCAGATTGCGTACCTGCCCCTGATTCCACGCAGGTCGGCGCCTTCGAATTTGCAGTTTCGGAAATTTGAGATATTGAGTCTTGCTTTACGTAGGTCAGCCCCTCTGAAATCGCAGTTGTCGAAAGCGGATTTCATCAAGTCTGCTTCCCTCATGCTGGCTCTGTTGAAGTTCGAATCAGAAAAGTCTCCTTCAGTCAGATCAGCTCGAATCAGAATTGCTCGTTGAAAGTCACTGTTTGGATGCTTCCGCCCTCTGAGAATGGCTTCGGTACGACCTTGGAATGACCAATCCAATGGCGCCCCATCCTCTGGAAGGGCCTCATCCACGATTCCACCTCAGTTTCTTGAGCGCTTGTCAAGGTGCGCTCTCCCTTCAGGGGTCAGGACAGCATATCGGTTCTTGTCATGAGCACTTGGTGGAATGGTTAGGAAACCCCGTTCTCGCAATCGGTTGATGTAGAGGGAAAGATTTCCTGGGGCTCCGATACCAGCATCTTCGAACAAGTCCATCATCACTCTAGGTGGTGAATCGTTCACGCCCTCCACATCTCGCAGATAATGAAGTGCTGCAAGTACTTGATCAGGTCTCTTTGTGAGATTGCAATTGTCGAGTAGGGCCTTGAAAGCAGTTCCACGCTCTGGAAGGCCACTGCGTTTTGCAGCATCCACTGCCGCAGCAATCGCTTCTTCCCGAGCACTACGCACCTTGGCCAGTGCTGCCGACCAATCTTCTTCTTCACGGAGTTTGAGAATCTCAGCATCAACCTCTTGTTGAGCGCCTGAGACATCAATTTCGATATCGCCAACTTTGATGTGAATCCGGCTTCTTGATTCCGTATCTTTACTCATTTCCATCCCCTTCGTGATGATGCCTCGACCAACGACCTTTCTTTAACGATTGCTAAGGGTATCTTTCTCCCGCTCACTGTAACTATTGAGCAACCAACCTACTTTATTGATTCCGCAGGTTTTCCATTCAATATGCTCCTTTCAAGCACTCAGTATCATCATTTATTGGTTGCAAGGTATTCTGCAAGGAGAGAAATATTCCGAGCCGTACCCAAATAACACAGAGATATAATAAACAAAATAATTGTATCAATTCACCCGAAACATGGTACATTTTCAATATGTCATGTCAGCGCAAGCCACATGAGGAAGTCTGTTCGTCGGTCGTCCGGGTGAAACCGTGACTGCATCCAACCTTTCCGAAACCGCGTCAAAGAAGAATGCTTTGAGCATAGCAATTCTGCTACTTGTTCCGACACTGTTACTTGCCATTCCCGTGGCGGCAGATTCCGAGGGAGGTTCGGTGACCACATTCTCTAGTGGTGCTTTGACAGCCCCAATTGAATTGTCTGGAACTGCATACAACTCGAGCATCAGTATTGATTCACCTCGAAACATCACATATCAGGTAGCGAGTCTGGAGATTGAATTCAATTCTGATGATCCTTCACCAGGTCAGACATGGTTGGATATCAACATGGATGGTTTTGAGGAATGGGCTTGGAATGGTACGGGGATGGGTTCAATTGGTTCTCAGACGATGTTCAGTACAGGAGCCAACAATGATTCGATTGCGGTTTCATCTGGCACTAGCCCTTCTACAGGGATTCATTTACCTGGGGATTCACAGATATTCTCGTCTCAGTTGACAGCGACATTCACTCCAACGATGGGCGGAGGATTGTACTCCATTGGGGAATTGATCGATATCGCCATCGGGAATATTGATTCTGACCCTTACCTCGAGATAATCGTTCTTTCAGACGAACCTAATGGGAATTCAAGTGCCAACAAATCGATTGGTTGGATGGAATGGGATTCCAGTACTTCCTCTATCACTAATGTCACATGGGCTGAAACTTGTTCTGCTGGAGGGGAATTACGACTTGGAGATGTGAACAATGATAGCCGTGTTGATATCGGTGTTGTAGTCTCAGAAAGTTCATCGATGTGTGTCCATATGAGCAATTCCAGTAACAGTGGATACATCGCCAGTAATCTGAATGTTTCAGTAGGGGAAGGGTTGACTGATATTGACTTTGCAGATGTTGATGGAGATGGATTCTCAGATGTGGTTTCAGTGCATGGACATACTGGTATATTATCGACTAGACTATATCGCAATGCGACAGGAAATTTTGCTGACAATGTTACTCAAATAATCTTCGAAAACAATTCTGTAGGCCCAGTTCCAGTTTTTTTGGAAGAACTTACAGTTGGTGAATTGAATGGTACTGGTACTGGATGGCATGTGTTGGTCGCAGATGCACTGGGGCATATCACTGCATGGAATTATAATTCATCCCTGCAGGTGCCATGGGTCGAACATCGAAAGAGCTTCGATGGGGCAAAAACCAATCTTCAACTTGTGGATGTCAATTCAGATGGATTTCTTGACACAGTAGGTATTACAGATATGGGGCATGTGGTGTCCATTTACAATGGCACTGATTGGACCTCTTCTACAGGTTCCCCCATTATAATCGTCAATTCAACCTTCGCTGATGTGGATAATGATGGCGTCATGGATATAATCACCCCTTCGACCGGATTATCTGATGGAAATGATGCGACCTTTGTTGGTGAATTGGAGGTCAGACCAATCAATGCCAGCGGAATCGGTGCTCAGGTCACGAACCATGTTTACGAACCAGTGACCGCTCCAACACAGATCAAGATGGCAGATCTTGATGGTGATGGGGTATTGGAGCACATTGTGGCAGGAGGAGAATCCAATCCTGGAATATTCATCGCTGGTTGGCATAATTTTTCAATCGACATTGATCAAGATGGAACTCCTGATGGTGGTGAAATAGGATATGCTGGAGATGGAGGTGCAGGGCAAGACCCTTTGATATGGAGTGACGATTCAAACGCGGTCAAGGATGCCATCGATTCATTACAACAATCTACAATATTCTCACAGGACCTTTGGAACAACGACTACTTCACTCCAGTTTTCGATGTTTATGCAGCAGGGGAGGGCACAGTCCTTCTTGATTCAATGAATATCAGTTATGATGCCATATTCACGGTTGACAATAACCCATACGCGAGTGGAAATCTTTCTAATGTGCTCAATCAATTGATGGAAGTAGGAAATGGTACGTTCAATATTCCTCTTTCTCTTAATTCCACATCGGCTGGCAAAATCACGCTGAAGAATCTTGCAGCCGTCTACACTCTCGGCGCACCGCTATTGGAATTGCCTCCAACCCCATCCCTCAATCTTGTGAGTTATGATTCCGACATGGTTCATTTCGATTGGCATGATAGCATAGATTTGAATAATTTTGTAAATTTCCAAATTTTCAGAGTAGTCAATGGAACCACATTGGATACCTCCATTCATGAATTTGATTCCACTATTCTCAACATGACTCTTGATGCCTCAGTCGTCCCAGGAACCACTTACGACTACTTTGTCAGGTCCATCCACTCATATGGGGTGGCCAGCAATTTATCTGATGTTTTGACAGTAGCTATCCCATACCCCGGGATGATTCCCTCTCCTACTACAATGATGGTTGACAGGTCTGCTGATGAAGGTGGATGGTTCAATATCTCTTGGGATGATCCTAATGCCACGACTCTAGACCATTTTGAGATTTATTTATCTTCCACTCAATTCTCAAATATTTCAGACATGACCCCTATTCTGTTGTTGAATTCCACAACCTTCTCCATTGAGACCAATCAATCCTCTGAAGGCAAATTGGTTGATGGCACTCCATATTGGGGCGCATGTATCCCAGTCGATATCTACGATAGAAGTATCACTTCAGTTGTTGCTGTAGGTCCAGAAATGACACGCAATGACAGCCAATTGGCTCCAGAGGTGGTAGTCCATGCATTCACTGGACAAGGAACGGGTGAGAGTGGTGTTGAATTTTCAGAAATCACTAGAGGTGATGGATTGACCATAGAAGTCAGTCTGACCGTAGACAGTCTACCATTGGCAGATTCTACAGTGAATCTGACCCTATCCGAGAGTTCAGAGAGGGCAGTGGCTATAGCCTGGAAGAAGAGTTACACAGGAATTACCGATTCAAATGGCACATGGACTCCAGTCCAAGAAGTGGATTGGGGAGAAATCATCGGCAGTCAACATATGCATGGAATGGTCATAGTTGTTGCGACATATTCTGGTTTTGAAGGGGATGATGCAAATCAACCGATTTCAGCAGGAGTCGATTCAGTTGAATTCGAAGCATATGTTTCAGCAACATTTACAACTAATAGCACTCAAATTCGAGCAGGTGCCGATGGTTGGAGTGAAGTTTCAGCGACTATCAGTACAACACCTGAAGATTTGTCTACAGTTATTTCGGCAGTAGAAATTGATTACGGTTTTCCAAATGATTGCTGCACCGGCAACGCTGTTTTTGATTCTACGGGTAAAGCGGTAATCAGAACCTTTAGCCTACCTAATGGTGGAACCATCTATCTTTACCTTATGATGATTCCATATTGGCTTCAAGTGGATGGCCATCCACTTGGGCAGGAAGAAACAAGCGCGACCATCGATGTTCTACCGCCTCTTCCAGAGGAGGAAGTGAATGAGTCAGTGAATGAAACCCAGCTCGAGGTTTTGATCGACCCGGTGGTGGCGTGCGACTTGATCACAATACCACTGAAGGACCCCGGTTCAGATAGTTTAACTTCTTGCCAGGCATACAATATGAATACATTCTCGATAGACATAGATTTGAGCTGGGTGGAGGATTGGTCAGATTATGAAGACCTTTCGGCCACTATCCAACCAAGCAGTCTAGAGAATATATCAGGTCAGACAAGTGCTATATTTGAGATACGACTTTCCTGGAGTGGAGATATCACTGACTCGGACAACTGGTATTACGATGGTAAGACCTTGTCGTTGATGGCGCATGTACATCATCAGGGTAATACTACACCAATAAATTATCAGATTCCTATTACAATAGAGGGAGATACAGAAGTTATTCCGGGTTCTGGTGGTGACGGAGATGACAACACCTCCTTGGATGAAAATGTCAGTGCGGGTGAAGATAGCAAATTATTGACTTATGCCATGTATGCTGGAGGCGGCATTCTTGGTCTTGGAATAGTGATTGTTGCCGGAAGTATGTTGTTTGGTGGTCGTTCTGACTTCGATGATGATGAAGATGAGGATGAAGATGATTGGGAGGATTCATTCAGCACTTTCGATGAAGATGCTCCTTCTGCCAGCAAGGCATTGTCTCGGGTCAATCGTCCTGATTCAGTGAAATTCCAAGAACGGAGGAATAAACCAGAGCCCGAACCGGAACCTGAACCTGAATATGAAGAAGAGTGGCAGGAAGAATCAGATGATGGAATAACAGTTGATGAAGATGGCACTGAATGGTGGGAAGATGATGATAGAGTTTGGTGGTATCGAACTCCTGAGATGGATGACTGGGCGGAATTCGAAGAATGAAGGATGATTGTTGCAGAACAAACGCAACGCATTTGAGGGCCCGATGTGGCGGAAGGAAGGAGGACTGACGATGGAAGACCAATCAGGAGGCGCATACGCGTTGGTTCTGCATGAGGGTGCAGACCCCAAGACAGGAGGTATCGCAATCTGCGGATTTTCAACTGTGGGGATGGTTGGAGTCATTGCTGCCAGCCATGTGATTTCCTCATTGGGCCTTTCTCATCTAGGAACAGTATTGAACACTAAGTTTCCGGCCATAGCGTTGGTACATGATGAGGTTCCAAAACATCCCGTCAGAGTCTATCAAGGCAATGAAGTGGGTGTGTTCACTTCCGAGATCCAGTTTCCTGCCGAACATGATGTTGAATTTGCTAACACGGTGCTGGAGTGGTTCACCAAGGGTGGATTTGAACGATTGATAATTGTCGATGGCCTTGTTCGACAAGACCAAGGAATCAACGATGGAGGATTATATGGGATTGGCGCTACAAAAGAAGCTAGAGAACGTCTTTCAGAGCATGATATAGAAAAAATCCAGCAGGGAGTCGTGGCGGGAATAGCCGGCCATCTATTGTCCGAAGGAGATCGTCGCGGTCTAGACATCACCGCTCTTCTTGCAGAATGTAACCCCATGTATCCTGATGCTAGAGCCGCCGCTCTTGCAGTCGAGGCCATCACCGACTTGACTGGAATGGAAATATCTCTTTCAACATTGATTGAAGATGCTCGACGAATCGAGGAAAGTGTGCAGGAAGTGCTTCAAAAAGCGCAGACGATGTTACCGGCTCCAAGTGAGTCCACAGATGACGGGATGGACCCGATGGTTGGATGAGGGGTTTTAGATGAGCGAAGAAAGCGAACGTTTTCTGCGTGATTTGGTAGATGGTGCTGAGCGTTTGACTGCCCATGAGATGGTGGAGAGTTTTGAGGAGGCATTGGCAGCAATTTCATCCGGGCATGGAACTATTGCTTGGCGGGATGGTGAACCGATTGGTGGTTCCATATGGCAGCCAAAGGTACGTTGGCATGTAGATACCAGAACGGCTCATGTATTCGTTGACGTTGCGGGTCTGGACAAAGATTGTGTTTCCATCGAAGCACGTAGTCGTGGATTGAATCTCACTTTCAGGAGAGTCAAGGAGAAGGTGCTTAGCGAGGGTCAATTTCATACTCATGAAGAAGTGAGTCAACGTTCAGTGGATCTTGGGGTTGAGATTGATGTTGCAGCAGTCAGCGCTTCCGTCGATGGTGGAATCATGCATATCCGTTGTCCACGCGATACAAAAGGTCTCAAGGTGGTAGATATCACCTGGGAGGAGTGATTCCAAAAACTTCCATGGAAGCTTCGGATATCACTGACCATGGCGCATCAGTCCTGATAGCTGGAACCTGTAGAACAGCATTCGCTGCTCGATAACCCATCAGTCGAAGTGTACGAGCCAACTGGGATGGTGAAGGAGGACCAGGGAGGTCGAAATATTTTGGAATATCATCCACTGGCAGCACTATTGGGCAATCGATTGCTGAGGCCGAATCACTCAATCCCCTGACACTCCGTCTCAAACGCCGTTCGGCGAGTTCCATTTCTTTGTCACTCCAATTCATTGTTTTTTGGAGTTTAGAATCCGGGCTGCATAATTCCATCGCTCTCTCTTCTGTCATCCGTTCCAATAGTTCTTGGTCTCCAAGGCTTCCAATCCAGATGGGTCCACTGACTCTCCCTTCTTTCAATTCAGGTGGAGAGTTGAATGGAAGCACACAACTAGGTTGCTTCAATCCACTATCGTCTCTTGGATGAAGACCAGCACTCATGGATGCTTTCAATTCCATCTCATTTGGAGAGTGAATGCGCCAACCTAGACAGGAATGCAAATCACTTGCTGCTTCTTTGGAGCGACGGACCAAGACAGTGGCCCTGATATGATGGTCATCGAATATCACCAACTTTGGGTCAATCACCCGATCATGTCTGGCAGCAGCACGCGCCAGCGCTCCTAGCAATATTCTCATTCCAGTATCATGGCGAAGGTCATCAACCACAGCCATCGCATCATAGCGGCGCCTACAGGCAGAGGGCGAGGAACCGGTCAAGGCAGCAGTATCGGTTGCACAAACATCCAGAACAGCCAGTCTGGAGCAACTCTGGATGGCACTGTCGATGAATGGAGTCGGGGAACCGAATGGATCGATGTCAATCCATTGCCACCCTGAATCCAACATCAATGAACGCGCATCTCCAGAATTGAGTTGGATATCTATCGTTGCAGGGTATTCTTTGAGATTTGCCTCAGCCCATTGCATGGAGATTGGGTCAATATCGTTACACAGTATGTGCAGCCGATGCAAGTGTTGCTGTGGTACCTCGTTCAACCATCTTCTACTCCGAATGCCAGTGGCGGCAAGGGCCTCAATGATACGTATCGGTTTTTCAGCAGTCACCAACCAATCATTCTCTAGGGCATCGGCCAACAGCATCACACTTCTCGTTCTACTACCCGCCATTGCGGGATTGAGAAAGCCACTTCCTTCTCTTGCAGCAGGCCCGCGATGTGTGACTGGAGGAATTGGAATATTGGCCAATGTTTTACCTTCAAGAATCAGTGTCCCGGGCCAACCCTCGGGGCCTTCCTGCAACTCGATTCCACCCTCAATAATGCTCGAAAATCACATCGGGGTGTGCATGTGTCACCTTGTGTCCGTGATTTCGTACCTCGCCGATGATCTTGCTCCCAGGGCAGGTATTGGAGAGGAAAGAAACAGTTGCTTCTGCACAGTAGTTGGAAATGATGATTATCATTCCACAACCCATGTTGAAAGTACGATGCATTTCATGTTCACTGACATTTCCAACTTCCTGAATCCATCTGAATTCAGGAGGCACATCAATTGGGTCTTCGATATGGTATCCCATATCTGGGTGTAAGCGCAGAAGATTAGACAACCCCCCTCCAGTGATGTGACAGATTCCATGCATTGCTTGGGAAGGAAATGCGCCTTCTCCGCTACGTGCCTCGATTATCAAATCCATCAATGGGTCGACATATATTCTGGTTGGATTCAACAAGACCTCTCCCAATGTCAACTCACCTTCTCGAAACTTTCTGATTTGCCGCCCGGGATGCTCCGCTTCAAAGGGAGGAGGGGCTTCAAGATCCGCTCCCGAAATCTCAAGGATCTTTCTAACCAATGAAAAACCATTGGAATGTATACCCGAGGATGGAATGCCGACTAGAATGTCGCCTTCGGAGATACGTTCTCCAGTAATTGCAGATTCTTTCGGTAGCCAACCCAATACCGTTCCGGAGAGGTCCAACTCTGTCACTATTCCAGGTAGACTTGCAGTCTCTCCTCCGGCGATGGTGACTCTAGAGATCGCTGCAGCTTCAGCAAGGCTATTGCCAAGTTTCTCATGCACTTCTGGATCTGGTTTCGGAGTGGCGATATAATCAACAAAGGCGATGGGTTCAGCACCAACACAGATCAAGTCATTGACATTCATCGCCATACAATCATGCCCAATTCCACCCCATGCATTCAATTGATTGGCTATCTGCAACTTACTTCCAACCCCATCGGTGGCCAAGGCCAAGAGATTATCTCCAAATTCCACCAATCCACCAAATCCTCCGGGTAAAGAGATTGGTGCACCGGGCTGTCCAGGTTTGCGTACAGAACTTGCTAAAGCAGCAACCATAGAGGCTACTGCATCACCTTCTAAGTCAATGTCAACACCTGAGGATGCATAATCAACGTTGTCGCTCATCACCCCACCCGAGGGGAACGGGGGTTTTCAGACTGACCATGATACATTCCCCGATAAAGGGACATTTGTTCAGACTTGAGAGGGGCCATCATCAAGTAGTATGTTGTTCGCGCTTGTGCCATGGCGCGAGGAACGGTCAAGTGGTTTAACAGAGTAAAAGGCTATGGATTCATAGAGAGAGAAGAAGGTGCGGACATATTTGTCCACAAGTCGAATATCGAAGGTACCATCACAGATGGCGACACTGTAGAGTTCGAAGTCGAAGAAGGTGACAAGGGCCCCAATGCGGTCAATGTCTCCAAGGTCGAGGAATAATATTCCTTGACAGAACAGTCTTTTCATTCGGTCAGAGACCGATAAAGGAAGGGTAGTGAAATATCCATTCGATAATCGATGCTTGAGTGAGTATCATCAAATTCTTCGTAGGTATGTTCAATTCCAAGTTCTTCCAGTCTTGCAGCCAATTGTCTTGTACCGAAGTGGATGTTGTATTGGTCCTGTTGACCACAATCGATGAAGAATCCCTTCAATGAAGCAAGGTTCTCTTGCACATCTTTTCTTTCTAGCATGACCACAGGGTCCCAATCCAACCATGCCTGCCATCGTTCTGGAATCAATTCACAGGTTCTTGGGTCAACGGGTAATCTGATTCCCTTTGGTGCATCCGCATCTGCATCATATGTGGCTCCCATGGCTAGAATCATCAGTGTGTGAAAATCCTCTCCTTTCATCTTACTACATGATTCCAGATGTGCTAGGAAGCCCTCCAACCCATCGTGTTTCTCAAGAGCCATCAAGGCCTTTGGGAAATCTCCAGCGAATAAGCGATCAAATCCCATATCGCCAGAATGGCAAGCAATTGCACCCCATTGTTCTGAATAGAGCATGCCATGAACAATAGCACCAAAACCTCCACTGGATTTACCGAACACGGCTCTATTCTCTCTCCCTCCTTTCAGAGGTAATTCCAATTCGAGCAAAGGAATCATCTCGTGGAGTAGAAAATCAGCCCAATTCCCCATCGCTTGACTGTTGATGTATTGATTGCCGCCAAGTGAAGTGAAACAATCAGGTAACGCTAGAGCAACAGGCCCCATCTTTTCCTCTTTGATGAGACGGTCTATTCGTTGAGGTAATGATTCTTGGAAGGGTTTCCAGTTACTGTGTGCTTTTCCACTTCCTGTGAACCCAACCAAATCCACGAACAATGGTAATCTATCCACTTCTTCCCAACCGGATGAAAGATAGACGAGCACCTCTCTAGTGCTGGGGTCATTGAGGAGATTTCCTTGCAGGGCTTCTGAGTTGATGGTGAAGGTGCGGAATTCACCATCAACAGATGAAAAAGGGTGGCGGGGCATTGGGCTCATATGTCTCGAGTGGGCTGCTCCATTTCAAGGTCGCACCATCGGCTTGGCGCGAGATTGGGACAATTTTCCAATTGTTCAAAAATGAAGAAAATCTCTCCTTCGGAAGACATGAATTTCTCTAGAAGGCGAACGTTGCAGCATATGATTCTCCAGTGGAAGAAAAGGGGTGTTAACGCGATGCTGATAAGCCCCCCGCGACCCGTTCCGACGCCTAGCCAAGAGGTAATCACATGATTCAGGAGTTTGATATGCCTGCCCGATGGCGAAGTTTCCTAGAGGAATATAAGTCTGAAGATGTCCATGCGCTTGCCATGATGTGGCCCAAGTCTCAGAGCATCGAAGTTTCATTCCACCTCATCGAGACATTCGATTCTAAATTCGCAGTGGATATTCTTGCTCGTCCAGAGAAACATCTGGGTGCTGCAAACACCGCAGTTCGATTACTGCTTCAGGAATCCGGCAATGATCTCATGGCTTTTGTTAGGGTTGTTGGCCTGCCCAGTGACCATTCTCCAAAGATTCGCGAATTGCGTAGCGACCATATTGGCCGCTTGATAGGTCTAGACAGTATTGTGACCAAGATATC
>Ga0066853_10000778_pt1 | contig 12337 bp, 10 predicted proteins | sample ETNtaG_28_FD_67284 | JGI IMG/M metagenome (GOLD analysis project Ga0066853, IMG submission 67284) | Marine microbial and viral communities from oxygen minimum zone, Eastern Pacific Ocean - ETNP201406SV61 | ecosystem: Environmental > Aquatic > Marine > Oceanic | place: Pacific Ocean: Eastern...
ATCACAAGAACGGAGCTAACGGCGGCGGCTGCCTCGCCAGTGCTCGGGTGACGTCGTCGACGTGCATCGGCTCCTTTGAACTTTCAAGAAGATCGACAACACGACGTTCGATACTTAATACATTGTCTTCACGCGCGAGGTTGTCAAGCGCGTTTTGCCAAGCTCAGTGCGTTTATCGACCGAATCTTGAGGATTTAAAGGCTTATCTTGGGATTTGGCGGATCGAGATTCAATGTTCAGTTCTTCGAGAATATCGTCGGTATGAGTCGTCAGCTTTGCTCCCTGTTGGATCAACCAGTTAGTGCCTTGCTCTTCTCATTCAACGAACTTCCGGGCACTGCAATTACGTCGCGATCCTGTTCGAGTGCCCAGTTGATGGTGAGCATGGCACCACTGTTGAACGCTGCCTCGGCAACGAGAACTCCATGGCGCAGCCCGCTAATCACGCGATTACGCCGCGAGAGTTTCAGCGAGTTGTCCTGGGTAGTCGGTGTGACGCAGGTGGAGTGGAGTGATGCCAAGGGGTTCAATTTCCCAAGGATTTCGTCGGGTTCGTTCCCGTCGCGGAATCGCTAGGTTTCGCCTGCGACCTTTCAAAGTACATCTGCTGCTACGAGATCTGACAATGGTGCTCGCCAGGCGGTTTCCATATCGCCATAACGTGCCTCGAGTTTTGCGAACGTTGCGGGTCCGAGTTCGTATACCTGGCGGAACGCAACCCAGTACTTCAAGTCATTCATGCGGCGAATAGTGACTTATTCGGGTGACTTAAGGCATGTTCAGAATGACAAAAAGCATAGAATGGGCCTTCAGGAACTGGTTCGCGCGATCTCTATAGCCGAACGCCCGGGGCAGTAGTGAAAATGGCGGAGAGGACAGGATTCGAACCTGCGGTGAGCTTGCACCCACACACGCTTTCCAGGCGTGCCCATTAAACCGCTCTGGCACCTCTCCGCGGTAGCAACTGCAACCGGCGATATGCCAGAGCGTGCTCATCGTTATTGGAAGGCCGCGAACCAACTCCGATGTGTATATGGCGGAGAGAGCGGGATTCGAACCCGCGATATGCGGATGCATATACCGGTTTTCGAGACCGGCGCCTTCAGCCACTCAGCCATCTCTCCGAACTCATCAACTATAGCAATCGAACAGGGCGTTTCGGCTACTCATTTTGAAAGAATCCTTGGATATTTGGTTTTCGTATTGATCACTACGTGTAGACAGATATGTTGACGTAGAAGATTTCGAATACATACGATTTAACCTATTGTCGACCAATATAAGTTCCTATTTATACGGCTTCACCACAGCCTTGTTCGTTCTCAATGGGTTTTATCCTTGGGAGCAAAACGCAACGGATTCAAATACATCGCGATGTCATTCAAAGGTGGTCAGTAGATGACCACTGCAGGAATAATTCTCGCTGCCGGAAAAGGTACGCGAATGCGGTCGGCGACACCAAAGCAACTCCATAAAGTTGCGGGTGTCGCGCTCGTTGGGCACACAGTTCGTATCTTGCGAATTGCTGGAGTGAACGACATCATAGTTGTCGTTTCACAGGAAATAGCTGATTCTGACGAACTCAAAGCGGCATTGCTGCCTGATATAAAAATTGCGATACAAACCGAACAACTCGGTACAGCTGACGCGCTCAAAGCGGCTCGAGAGAGTGTAGAGAGCGCTGATTCGATAATCGTCGCGCCCGCCGACATGGTCCTTGTTGGCGACGACATAGTGCGGCAGATGATCGATCTGCACGCCGGTTCAGGCGCGTTAGCGACGGTACTTGGCGCCGTAGTCGACGATGCATCGGGACTTGGCAGGATAAAACTGGGTCAATCTGGTCAGCCAGAATCGGTGCTCGAAGAGCACGAAGCCACTGATGAACTTCTCCAGAGTAATCTGATTAACACTGCCTGGTACTGCTTCGACAATAACTGGATCTGGGGTGCTCTCGATGCTATACAGCTCGCGGATACTGGTGAGGTGTATCTTCCACGGGTGATCGAAGTTGCGGCCGCTGACAACCGTTCACGTGTCGTCGTCTCGGATGACAACGAGGCCGGTATGGGCATCAACGACCGCGTGCAGTTGGCGAGAGTTGAGAAGGTCATGCAGAGGCGTACAAATGAAGCTCACATGGCGAGCGGTGTGACACTTCAGGATCCGGATACGACGTATATAGATATTGATGTTGAAATCGGAGCTGACACATCAATTGGTGCGGGTTCATATATCGGGACGCGATCGACTATCGGTGCGCGAGTTGTGATTGGTCCAAACAGCCAGATCACCTCTAGCAAGATTGGAGATGGCGCGAATATCGATGGAGCGAGAATCATCGATTCGGTTGTTGGCGAGGGCACCTCGGTGGGTTCAAATTCGCTTGTGCGTGGTGGCGCCGAATTAAAGCCGAAAGTGAAAGTAGGGAATCTCGCCGAAATCAAAAATTCGGTAATCGGGTCTGGATCCCAGATTTCACACTTCAGTTACGTGGGCGACGCCACTCTTGGTGAGAATGTGAATATCGGTGCGGGGACAGTTACCTGCAATTATGACGGTGTAAACAAGCACCCGACGGTGATTGAAGACGATGCCTTTATTGGATCGAGCACCATGTTGATCGCGCCTGTGATCATCGGGAAGGCAGCACGCACGGGTGCTGGTTCGGTTGTGCGATCCGATGTTCTGGCAGGTGACACAGTAGTTGGCGTCCCCGCGAAATCTGTAAAATCATCGTGATGGCAAATTGTCCCGGAGTATTGTTGGGACAGGAATCAGAAGGAATGATTAGAAATACAGAAGATCCCAAAAGTACGGGGCATCCTCCGGATACGAACCGGCAGACGATAGCTGTTGAGGCGAGTGCTTGATGTCACCCGAATGGTTATCACTGTTGGCGTTAATTGTTTCTGGTAGCATTTTCTTCCTTACCGCTCTGGCGATTTCTTCGCTTGGCACGCGGATTAATCCATTACCGGCCTCAGTTCGCAACCCTAACGCGAATGGGAACGGCAATGGCGATTCAGAGCACGAGCACGACCACGGATTCTCCGGTCGCTTAAGTGCCGAGGCAAGTTTGATTGGACGAAGCCTCCAGGCCGCTTCGTTAATGACGTCGGCTCTTGCGGTATTCGCCATTTTTGAATCGGGGGCCGGCACTACCGGATCGGGCTACGGAGTGGCTCTGAGTGGTGTCATTACCGTAGTTGGCGCAATATTCGTGCAGCTCGTCGCATCCGGTCTTTCTGGATACCACCGAAACTGGGCACGGGCTATCAGCCGACCGACAGGAACCCTGTTGCGCTGGACGAGTGTGACACCCGGTATTTCGCTCATCGTGGATTTTTCTCTTTCAAGAGGACGTGGTGACGATGCTGTAGGCGAGGATGTTTCGGCAGCCCTTCAAGAGAGTCTCGATTTTCTCGAGGAGTCGGTGATTCCTGCCGACCAGAACGAACTACGAATGATCCGCGGGATACTGCGGATGGATACAGTAAAAGTTCGTGAAATCATGGTTCCGCGTGTTGATATGAACACTTCATCTGCAACGGCCAGCATCGGAGCGGTGGCTGACCTGATGTCGGTAGGCGGACATAGCAAGATTCCTGTCTACAAAGATGATGCCGATTCGTTCGCAGGTGTTGTTTTTGCTCGCGACGTGCTTTCCGCGCTGGACAACGATATAGATCCCGATAGCGCGGTTGAGAACCTTGCACGCCCTGCATTGCACGTACCTGAATCGCAGAGTCTTGAAAGGCTCCTCCGGCAGCTACAAGAACACCGAACCGGTCTCGCGATAGTTATCGACGAGTACGGTGGGGTGTCCGGACTGGTTACGGTCACGGATCTCATTGAAGAAATTGTCGGAGAACTAATCGACGAGTTTGATGTCGAGGGTCCTGAAGTTGAGGCGGTTGATTCCCGAGAGATGTTTGCCGACGCCGGTGCCTCGATCGACATTATGAATCAGACTCTCGGTACGTCTATTGTTCCGGAGGGCTTCGATACGGTTGGCGGTCTGGTATTCCGCGAATTGGGCAAGATGCCATCGCCGGGTGACACGGTTTCGGTCGATGGCGTCGTTATCACTGTTCAGTCAGTAATTGGGCGAAGAATCCGACGGGTGAAAGTCGAGCGCACAGAGACTGATGCCCTGGAGATCGATTAGGCTCATGATTTATAGAGCGACTCACTGCGTCAATTGGCGAGTCGATAGATGACGATGGGAACTCCCTTGATACTGTCAGGCAGTTCTCGCTCCAGCACCCATCCGTGGGCCTAGTAAAAACGCCGTGCTCCCAAGTCCGACGCGGTGACATCGAGTTGTACTCGCTTGAATTCTCGCTCTGCAATGAACACGAGTGCTGCCCGCATTAGCAAGCCCCAATTCCCTGACCGGGGAGATCGGGTTCGACGTGCATGCCACTCATCTGTGCATCAAACTCTCGTGCCCCCATTGACGAAACTCTAATCGTACCTACGATGGCCTCGTCTATAACCGCCACGAGGATTGTAGAATCTGCGGAACCTGTCGCCAGATTTTCGTGCCATTTGGAGTGATATTCGTCGAGTGATCGCGATTCAACCCATTCTGCCGATGCGAACGGTGCGAACGATTTCGTGTGACGCGGTGTATTAATCCGGCGATCATTTCGTATTCGTCTGGCTGTGCTGTACGGACTACTGACAGTTTGGAAAACATTTGAGGAGACCGCTCAATTCGATACAGAAGCTCGGGTAAAAAAAGACGCCCCGGCAAAAACCGGGGCGTCTCAAGAATCAAAGGATTCAGAGGGCGTTAGCCATCAATCTTGTCAACGAGAAGGAAAGCTGAAGCGCCTCGGTGGCCCTTATCGCCAGTTGCTAGAACCGTGTACAGACCAGCATCCCAACCTTCGAGGTCGACTGTGAGCTCAAAAGCTCCATTCTCGTTACCAATGGTAAGCGAGTCGTTTGTCTTAGGGGTTGAGCTTGAGAGCAGTTTGTCGAAACCACTCTTCTTCGCTGATACAGAAATCGATTCACCCTTGTCGAAACCACCACCGATTATGGTGATAGAGGCGTTGCCACCAGTGAGTTCGGCAGCACCGGTCGAAGGACCGCTGGCGTCGAACACAATAATCCCAGCGATCTGAGTCGTACCGTCAGCGCCATCAGCGCCATCAGCGCCATCAGCGCCATCAGCACCGGCGGGACCAGTTGCACCAGGGTTGCCTGGGTTACCAGGAGCACCGGGGGCGCCATCGTTACCGTCGTTACCATCGTTACCATCGTTACCATGGTTACCATCGTCACCATCGTCACCATCGTCACCATCGTCACCTGAGATACCGGGCTCACCAGGAGCACCAGCTGCACCAGGGTTGCCTGGGTTACCAGGAGCACCGGGGGCGCCAGTTGCGCCTGCCGGACCGCGCTCGCCCTGACATGCAATTGCTGCCATGAGGGCGAACATCGTACCAATCAAAAGGAAAGCCTTTAGCTCTCCGCGGAGCAGTCCTGTCATTGGGCCCCGTCCTCCAGTCTTTATATTGAATCTCGTGTCGAGTGCCGTAGTGAACTCAGTTCAGAGTTTACGCAGGGTGAGAATAACAAACACGCGTTACGCGCTAATTACAGCCACTACAGTTTGCGTGCCGAAGGCAATGTTATTCTGGCAATTTCTCCACTGTCAAGCAATTAAGGCTGAGCTTACGGGGCGTTTTCGATCATGACAAGCTTAGACAAGGGCGAATTACCGATCTCGTATATTCGAATCTAGCTCTGGCCAGCGACTGTTCCAAAGATGTGAATTTCTCCATTCGAATCCGTGTGTTGATGTACCTTCCTTCGTGATATCCTCCTTGGGTTGTGATAGCACAAGAACGAAAAACTAAGTAACTAGAGAAGTACAAACCACAAAATCCCAAGGAAATGGGTTACCGGCAAAATGTGCCGGGTATTTGCGAGTCGGAGAGCACTAAACTTGGATCAGTCAGAACGAAGCGCTGTTGTTGAGGAATACAGGGCACATGAAGGCGACAGTGGGTCGTCAGAAGTCCAGATAGCGCTACTAACAGCTCGGATTGCTGAGCTAACGGAACATCTGCGCGAGCACAAGCACGACCACAGCAGCCGACACGGTTTGCAGAAGATGGTCGGACAGCGCCGTCGTCTTCTTAACTACCTGAACGGTGAAGACGTTAATCGATACCGCGAAATCATTAGCAAGCTCAATCTCCGTAAGTAATCGAACACCCCTGTCCAGGGGCGTTTAGCTTGCCTCGATTCTTTCGGAGCCTCAGAAGCTCCGGCCCACTGGTTATTTAGATCCCCGAGGCGGCACATGTGCACAGGTGCCAGATTCCATTCGTAACAGTTGGCACCGGGCATTCGCCCTGCGGACTTCGTGCGCGAACAATAGAAACAGAATAGAAACAGAATAGAAAATGACTAATAAATTTGAAATGGAAGTTGGCGGCCGAGTACTCGAATTCGAGCATGGTCGCGTAGCAGCACAAGCAGGCGGCGCAGTAACGGTTAAGTACGGCGACACAATGTTGCTTGCTACTGCAACCGCATCAAAAAAGCCTCGACCAGGCGCGGATTTCCTCCCGATGACCGTCGATGTTGCCGAGAAGGCATACGCCGACGGCAAACTCCCTGGTGGATTCTTCAAGCGAGAAGGAAGGCCGGCAACCGATGCTATTCTCGCCTCTCGAATGATCGACCGACCGATCCGACCACTGTTCTCGAAGACGATTCATAACGAGATTCAGATCATCGTTACGATCCTCTCATCTGACAAGGTCAATCCTTATCCCGCGATCGGCATCATTGGAGCTTCAACCGCACTCGCTATTTCGGACATTGCATTCAATGACCCGATTGGTGCCTGTGTGATCGGACTCGTCGAAGGCGAACTCGTGGTGAACCCCACATACGAAGAACTGTTGACCAGCGACCTCGAATTGCTTGTTGCGGGAACCGGTGACGCCACCATGATGGTCGAGTCGGGCGGTAACTTCGTTTCTGAGGAAGTACTGCTGGATGCACTCGAACTGGCTCAAGAAGTCAACGGCGCAATCGTCGAGCAGATCGAAGAGATTCAGGCGAAAGTCGGCAAAAAGAAGTGGGAAGCCCCTGAGGTTTCCGACGAAGAGAAAGCCGCCGAGAAAGCGACTCGCGATCTCGTCGGTGAAGATTTCATCAAAGCTCTGAAGGCTCCTGGTGACAAGGCCACGCGTCAGGCTCGCATGGACGATGTGATGGACGGGACAATCGAGAAACTCTCGGAGGATCACGACGGTGGCCACGTGAAATCTGCGCTCTACGCCCTCGAGACCGAAGCCGTTCGAAGCACGATTCTTGAAGATGGCTCGCGACCAGACGGTCGAAAATTGGACGAATTGCGTCCTCTCAACTCAGAAATAGGCTACCTGCCTCGTGTACACGGATCAGGTATATTCACACGCGGTGAAACCCAGATCATGGGTGTGCTTACTCTGGCTTCTGCTGGAGAACGTCAGCGACTGGACACATACGGTCTCGAAACCGAAAAGCACTTCATTCATCACTACAACTTCCCCCCTTACTCAGTAGGTGAAGCTGGGCGATTTGGATTCACAGGTCGTCGTGAAGTTGGGCACGGTGCGCTCGCTGAGCGTGCGCTCAAGCCAGTTGTTCCAAACCAGGAAGACTTCCCCTACACAATCCGACTCGTTTCTGAAGCGCTCGCTTCGAACGGGTCGACCTCGATGGCGAGTGTCTGCGCCGGCTCGCTGGCGATGATGGACGGTGGTGTGCCGATTTCGGCACCCGTTGCCGGTATTGCCATGGGTTTGATCACAGGTGAGGAAGGCAAATACGCTGTTCTTACCGACATTCAGGGTGCGGAAGATCACTCGGGTGACATGGACTTCAAAGTGGCGGGTACGCGCGAAGGCGTGACTGCGTTGCAGATGGACATCAAGGTCAAGGGAATTACCTTCGAGATCATGAGTCAGGCGCTTGAGCAAGCTCGAATAGCCCGATTGCAAATTCTCGACAATATGGAAGCAACGATTTCTTCGACCCGTGAAGACCTGAGTGAATACGCACCACGAATGCTTTCGCTCAAGATTCCGACCGACAAGATCGGTGCCATTATCGGACCAGGTGGATCGGTCATTCGCGGAATGATCGACGAATTCGGCGTAACGATCGACGTCCAAGATGACGGGACGGTCGTTATCGGATCGCCCGACCGTGAGAACGCCGATAAAGCCGAAGCTGCAATCAACGCCCTTACTAAGGATGTTGAAGTTGGCGATAAGTACACCGGTCGAGTCGTTCGGATCATGCCCTTCGGTGCATTCGTGCAGATTCTGCCGGGCAAAGATGGCATGGTTCATATTAGCGAACTTGCCCAACATCGGGTACCTGATGTCGAGTCGGTTGTCAGTATTGGCGATCAACTCGAGGTCATGGTTATAAATATCGATGGAATGGGTAGAATCGACCTCTCACACCGCGCATTGCTTGAAGAAAGCAACGAAGGTGGCGGCGATGGTGAGCCCCGAGGCGATCGACGAGAATCCCATGATAGGAACGACCGGGGAGATCGCGGTGGTGACCGGAGTCCACGTGGCCGAGGTGGCGATCGCGGAGGCCGAGGTGGTGGACGCGACGGAGATCGTGGTCCGAGGCGTCCCGCCGGTGGCTATGATGGAAGTGGTCGACGATCTGGTCCGCCACGCCGACGCTAGGCTGCTCACTAACGTTAAGTAGAAATAAACGACAAAATGTCACCGGAAATAACAGTTGCAGTAAATGGCGCGCTTGGGAGGATGGGTTCAACCGTCCTCTCAGCGGCCGCAGCTGAAGGCGGAGTGATGCCGGTTGGAGGAGCGGATATAGTAGCTTCTTCCGATTCGGTAACAGTTTCCGACACGTCGCTGTCGGTCCCTCTCGCACCCAACCTCATTGAACTTTTCGAGATCGTGAAACCCGACGTTGTTGTGGATTTCACGAACGGTGAGGCGGCCAATGAGGCGATTCTCACTTGCATCAACTCTGGTGTACGCGTCGTTTCTGGCTCAACAGGACTTTCTCCTGAGGACCTTGATGGGATCGGAGAACAGGCGGCGGCTCAGAAGATTGGAGTCATTTCGGCTTCAAACTTTGCACTCGGTGCGGTGTTGCTGATGCATTTGGCTGGAATAGCCTCAAAATATTTCGACTACGCCGATCTTCTTGAGAGCCATCACGAAGCCAAAGTCGATGCGCCTTCGGGTACTGCACTTTCGATCGCCGAAGCGATGATCGAAGGTCGAGGATCAGGTTTTGATCAAAACGTCGCTGATCTGCAGACTCTGGATGGAACCCGTGGTGGCGACTTTCAGGGAATCAACGTTCACAGCGCTCGGATGCCGGGCCGTGTCGCTAGGCACGAAGTTGTGTTCGGAGCACTGGGTCAGACACTGACGATGATCCATGATTCGATCAATCGCGATAGTTTCATGCCGGGCGTAATGCTTGGTGTTAAAAGCGTCGTCAATGAGCAGGGATTGGTAATCGGCCTCGCGAACGTGCTTGGGCTTGGTAAGTCAAAGCCGTAGCCGACGCCCGTGAACTGCGGATTGTTGGTGCACATCCCTTTCCTTCCAAATATTCTTAAGATTGTCTAATCGCCTAGAGTCATTCGGTGCGTCAGGCAGAACGCCTCATACGCGCAGCGTTTCGAGATTAAGAAATGAACAGTAGCGAAATAAATATTGCGATAGTTGGAGCAACCGGAGCGGCGGGTGGAACTGCACTCAAACTGCTTCTTGAACGAAACCACCCTGCTGACAAAATTACGTTGATGGCATCTGAGCGTTCGGCTGGTCGGAAGTTGCGGTATGACGACACTGAATTGATCGTCGTTCACGCGAAGGCTGACGCGTTCGAAGGGATCGACGTGGCTCTGTTTGCTGCTGGTGGGGACGTAAGCAGGCGCCTGGCTCACAAAGCCGTTGAGCGTGGGGTGTTCGTGATCGACAAAGGTTCGATCTTCCGAATGGATCCAACGATCCCGCTCGTCGTTCCTGAAGTAAACGGTGATGATATCGATTGGCATCCCGGTATCGTCTCAACCCCGAATTGCACCAGCACTCCCCTCGTTATGGTTCTGGATGCGGTGCGAGAGCTTTCGGCTATTTCAGCGGTTACTGTCGCTACCTACCAGTCGGTCACTGGCACGGGTGTTGCGGCGAACGAGGAATTGCTTGAACAGTCCCGAACCGTATTGGCAGGCGGAGAGGCGAAACCTGATGTTTATCCTCATGAAATTGCCTTCAACGTTCTGCCTCACGTCGATGATTTCCTCGAAGATGGCTACACAAAAGAAGAGCAAAAGATGCTGAAGGAGTCGCGGAAAATACTGCATGATGACGATTTGTTGGTATCGGCGACTTGCGTTCGTGTCCCCGTTGAAATTTCACATAGCGAATCGGTGCAAATCGAATTTGAATCAGATGTCAGTGTGGATGACGCACGGCGGGTTCTTGCTAGTTATGACGGCGTGATGGTTGTAGACGATCCCAGCCAGAATAAATATCCTATGCCACTCAGTGCTGCAGGGCGTGATGAAGTGCTGGTCGGGCGAATTCGAAAAGATATTGCTCACGAGAACGGCATTGCGCTTTGGCTGGCATGTGACAACTTGCGCAAGGGCGCTGCACTGAACGCGCTTCAGATAATGGACGAAGCACTGCGCCGCGATGCATTCAAACCTGCGGCCCAGCGAACTACTACATAGATATTCAACACCCGCGAGATTACCGGCGAGAGGCCGGTCAACAATGGCAGAATTAGGGCGACTCTTAACAGCTATGGTCACCCCCTTCACTGAAGAGGGCGACGTCGATTACCCACGAGCGAGAGATCTAGCAAAAGCACTCCTAAAGTCGGGATCGGACGGACTTGTAATCGGTGGTACAACCGGTGAGGCTCCATCGATGAGCGATGATGAACTTCTCCAGTTGTTCGCAGAGGTTAAAGAGGCTATTGGGGACGGTGGTGCGGTAGTGGCTGGTACCACTAACAACAACACTCGAGGTTCGATCACGCTTTCGCGTGAGGCAGAGAATGTTGGCGTTGACGCACTCCTGCTTACAGTCCCCGCCTACAACAAGCCGACAATGGGTGGTCTGTATCAGCACTTCACCGCGATTGCAGACTCTGTTTCAATTCCCGGAATTCTGTACAACGTTCCTTCACGTACCGCATTGAATATGGATGCGGCTACGACGTTGCGACTTGCCGAAGTACCAAACATCGTTGGAGTCAAAGAGGCATCGAGCGATCCCGATCAAATTGCATACGTCATCAAGGATTCACCAGATGATTTTAATGTGTGGAGCGGTAACGACAACGAGCTGTTCGCAACGCTAGCAACTGGTGGTTATGGAATTGTTAGTGTTGCCGGGAACATCATTAGTGGTCAGATCCAGAAAATGATCGGATTGGTTCTGGAAGGTGATGTTGAAGCCGCAGCCACGGAGCACCTCCGATTGCTTCCGATTTTCAACGCGTTGTTCTTCATCACGAATCCGATACCAGTTCGATATGCGATGAACCGCTCGGGTTTCAATGTTGGCCCACCCAGGCTGCCAATGGTCCCCGAACCGGCAGAACTAGAAGCATTCAGTAGGCGATTCGACCCGATCATGGATCAGTATTCCATTGACCTTTCGTAGCCAATCTTCGATCAGAAACACACTCAACTGCGATTTCGATGCGGAACGCAACGATAAATTACACTGATTCTTTACATTCCTACGAACGCCTGTGAGGGAAGAATTTGGCAGTCTGACTGCATCGGACCAAATCGACGAGTAGAAAAGAGATTATTAACTTGGGTGATAATTGCAAAAACATTGTAGTTGTTGGTGGAGGCAATGGTTCCTCTACGGCTCTGCGTGGGCTCAAATCGTTCGACACCAATCTCACAGCGATAGTGACTATGTTCGACACTGGTGGCAGCACGGGAATTCTTCGCGAAGAGTTTGGGTACCCTTCTCTTGGAGACATACGGCAGTGCCTGGTGGCGTTGAGTCCAAAAGACAACAAGCAAGTTGCTGTGTTGAATAACGCACTCGACTTCAGATTCGACATTGGCTCAAGCCTGAAGGGCCACAGCGTCGGCAATCTGGTTATTGCTGCACTCACTACTGTTTATAACGGCATACAAGGTGCAATCGATGAGTTGTCGCGCATGATGCAGCTCACAGATCAGGTTGCACCGGTTACGCTGGACAGTGCGCACCTGTGCGCACGCCTTGTAAATGGGGAAATTATTCGCACAGAATCGGCGATTGATCTACGCGGTGCT
>Ga0066853_10000791_pt1 | contig 12213 bp, 9 predicted proteins | sample ETNtaG_28_FD_67284 | JGI IMG/M metagenome (GOLD analysis project Ga0066853, IMG submission 67284) | Marine microbial and viral communities from oxygen minimum zone, Eastern Pacific Ocean - ETNP201406SV61 | ecosystem: Environmental > Aquatic > Marine > Oceanic | place: Pacific Ocean: Eastern...
ATTGGAAGGTTTGGCCCATACATTGTTCATCAAAAAGACTTCAGATCTCTTAAAGAAGACGATGTCTATACTATTGAGCTCCCAAGAGCCTTAGAGATTCTGGCGGAAGAGAAAAAGACCAGAAGAAGAAAAACTAAAAAATAGAATCTTGCCTTAGATAAGTAGAGGTGTAAGATTTCTAATATGAGCGAAGCTACAGAAATAATTGGCTTAATACCATACCCGACTAAGTTGGATATTGAGCTTGTTGAAAAAGCTTGTGATTTTGCCCAAAAAGCCCACGAGGGACAAAAAAGATATTCTGGGGATGACTTCTTTTCCCATGTCTTTGAAACGGCAAAAAATATTGCTTTTTATAAAATGGGGAGCACTGCCATAGCTGCCGGCCTTTTACACGATTCAATTGAGGATGGATGTGCAACAAAGGAAGAAATAAGGGAAGAATTCGGGGAAGAAATTCTATTTTTAATAGAAGGAGTAACTAAACTAGGGACTTTAAAATACAAAGGGGTTAAAAGACATGTTGAGAGCTTACGAAGGTTCTTCTTGGCAACTTCAGAAGACATAAGAGTTATTGTTATCAAACTTACTGACCGACTTCATAATATGCAGACTTTGGAGTATATACCAGAAGAAAAACAAGAAAGAATAGCACAAGAAACCCTTGAAATTTATGCTCCATTAGCTTATAGGCTTGGGATGAGCAAGTTGAGTAGGGAGCTTGAAGACTTAGCTTTTAAATTTATCGAACCAGAGGAATATGAGAAAGTAATCAAAATAATCAAAGAAAGAAAAAAGTCTGATATTGAATACTTAGAAAAAACAACCAAATCCCTGAAAAAAGCTATGGCTAAAGAAGAAATAAGGGTTATCAATACCCACCACAGGGTAAAGGGTATTAAAAGCCTTCATAAAAAACTTCAAAGAAAAGATATTGAGGATTCAATTCATGATATTTTAGCACTCCGAGTAATAGTGCCAACTATTGATGATTGTTATAAAACTCTTGGAATTATTCACGGTTCATGGAGACCAGTACCAGGAAGAATAAAAGATTTCATTGCTTTACCTAAAGCAAATGGGTATAGAAGTTTGCATACTACGGTTTTTACTGGTGATGGTGGAATTGCTGAAATACAGATTAGAACTGAAAAAATGCACCAGGAGGCAGAGTATGGAGTAGCGGCACACGCAAAATATAAAGGGAAAGGCAAAGATGATATGCCAAAAGTAGTAAAAGATATAAACGATTACCAAAAAGATACCACTGATGAAAAAAATTTCATTAAGGATATAAAGCAAGATTTTTTGGGAGAAAGAATTTTTGTCTTGACGCCAAACGGAGATGTTATTGACTTGCCTGAAGGTTCTGGTCCAATCGATTTTGCTTACGCTGTACACTCCGACATTGGAAACTATATCTCTGGCGTCAAAGTAAATGGGAAGATGGGCTCTCTGGAGAAAAATCTAAAAAGTGGGGACATTGTCGAAGTTATGACTAAAAAAACTTTAAGTCCTACTCCAAAATGGCTAAAACTTATAAAAACAAACGTCGCTAAGCGACACATCAAGGGAATTCTTGATAATGCCGAGAGAAAATAGTACATACCATGATACGTACCATAGTATATACTATTTTAAAAATTCCTTAAATTGTAAAATCACTGACAGAATGGGGTTTATTTCCCTCATCTTCCGGTTGCTTGCCAGAGCTATATTCGTCAGAATTATCAGAAGCTTTTGATGATTCGTCTAAATAAGAAGGAGTTGAAATATCTAAATTATGGCTTAAATTAAGGCTATTTATGGCTTCGTCTATTTTGTCTTCGTTGGCTTCGTCTTTTGATTCCCTCTCCTCTTTTTCGTCTTTTTCTTCATTATTATTGTTAGAATTTTCATTGTTGTCATCATTCTTTACTTCTGCAAGATTATTCAAAAATTCACTATCATCCTCGTTGACTTTGTTGTGACCTTGACTTGAGTTTCCAATTTCATCCAAGTCTGTCAAAGAAATTTTTTCACTCTGCAAAAGATTAAGTATTTTTCTCAAATCTTCATTTGAGAAAAAATCTATCATGACCTTTCCCCCAACCGGCCTTTTTTCAATAAAAACACGGGTTCCGAGCGATTCGGCTAACTGGTCTTCCATTTCAACAAGCTCTGGATCAAAAGTTCTTGATTGCTTTCTAACTTTGTCATAAGCAATCCTTCTAGCAATGGCTTCCGATTCCCTGACAGTTAGTTTTTTGTACATAACCTCTTTGAAAAGAGTTACTTGCTCCTGTGGTTTGTCTTTGAGCATTAAGATAGGTCTAGCATGACCTTCTGAAATCTTGCCAGATGAAAGTGCCCCAAGGACATCATCGGGTAAAGCTAAAATTCTTATAGTGTTAGAAACAAATTCCCTGCTTTTACCAACCTTCTTGGCAATTTCAGAATGTTTGAAGCCAAATTCTTCTGCCAATTGATGAAAGGCCTTTGCTCTTTCAACCGGATTAAGGTCTTCTCTTTGAAGGTTTTCAATTATAGCCAGTTCAAGTTTAATCTTATTGTCTTCTTCCCCACTTCGAATAATAACTGGAATTTGAACCAAGCCAGCAATTCGACTTGCCCTCAGTCTTCTTTCTCCGGAAATAAGTTCGTAAGTTGTGAGGAGTCCTCCGTCTTCTTTTTCTTCTTCTTGTCTTGTAACAACTAAAGGTTGTAGAAGTCCATACATTTTTATAGACTCTGCTAAATCATTTAATTTACTCTCGTCAAAATCTCTCCTTGGCTGATACGGATTAGGCCGAACCTTATCTACTTCAACCCAAAAGATTGAATTATTCTGTATATACGACATTTCTCACTCAAAATTATTCTTTTATTAAGGCTAATTTTAACACAATTTATTCCTTGTTAAAATTGATTTTTTAAAGCTTTTCAAATAAACTTCGGAGTGAGCCGCGGTGGCGGAATTGGCAGACGCGCACGACTCAAAATCGTGTACCTTCGGGTGTGTGGGTTCAACTCCCACCCGCGGCACAATAGTATGTCTAAGAAAATTTTGATTATTTTAGGACCAACTACCTCAGGTAAAAGTGATTTAGCTGTGAAAATTGCTAAAGAATTTAACGGTGAAATAATTTCTGCGGATTCAAGGCAAGTCTATAAAGGGCTTGATATTGGAACAGGAAAAATCACAAAAGACGAAATGGAAAATGTACCACATTATCTTTTAGACGCAGTAAGGCCAAGCGAGAAATTTGATGTAATTCAATTCAAAAAATTAGCAGAAGAAAAGGTTAATGAAATTTTAGAGAGAGAAAAACTACCTATTGTCGTTGGTGGAACTGGTTTTTACATTCAATCAATTGTTGATGGTTTGGTCTTGCCTGAAGTTCCTCCAGATGAAGAACTACGGACGAAATTAGAGGGGAAATCTGCAGAAGAACTATATAAAGAGCTCCAGAAATTAGACCCAAACAGAAGTCTTTCTATTCAGTCCGATAATAAAAGGCGACTTATTAGGGCAGTTGAAATAGTAAAAACTTTGGGGAAAGTTCCCGATTTAGAGAAAAAACCAAAATACGAAACTTTACAAATAGGTTTGAATTTAGACGACGGGGAGTTAAAAGAAAGAATAAAAAACCGTCTACTTGAAAGAATGGAAAAAGGGATGATTGAGGAAGTAGAAAAATTAAATAAGGAAGGACTCAGTTTTGAAAGAATGATTAACCTTGGGCTTGAATATAAATATTTGGCTTACTTTCTAAAAGGTGAGATGGACAAAAAAGAAATGATAGAAAAGTTAAATATAGCTATTCGACAGTATGCCAAAAGACAGAAAACTTGGTTCAAGAGAGATGAAAGAATTAAATGGTTTAGGCCAGAAGAGAATAAGAGAATATTTGAATTAATTCAAGTATTTTTAAATTCTTAAGAACTCAAAAATAGATTTTACTTACCCAAGTCACCAACTTCATATTCTTCTCCCTTATACAATACCTACATTTACCTAATTATATTTCTTGTGACATTGTTAGATGCGGGCGATGAGGGAATTGAACCCCCGATTACGGTTTTGGAGACCGTTGTTATACCACTTAACTAATCGCCCAAGTAAATCTATATTATCAGATTCCTTAATAAAAATAACCCCTTTTATTTAGGGCTATTTTCTTTCTTTTGAGTTTTTGGTTTTTCTTTCGCTGCTTTAACTTTCTTTTTTGGAGCTGACTTTTTAAGCTTTACCAGCTTCTTCACTTCTTCAAACCAAGCATGCTTTTTAAGTTTCCGACTATATTTCTTGTATTTCAACTTTCTCTCAACAAGCTTTTTGTTCTTGCGAGTATGGTAGACCTCTCCCGTCTCCTTGTTTTGCAGATAAACTAAATTCTTTTGTGAAGCCATAACGCAACAATTAACATCTGTAGAGAATACTACAGCCCTTTTTTAAAAGCAAACTGGGAGAAATTTTACGCTTTGGAAAGAGTTGAACCTTCTTTCGCTTTCTGTGAAAGCTTAACAGCTATTTCGTCACCCTTCTTTCCTCCGCTAACTTCTGCATGATCAATCTGCATTGAAGAAATCGTTTCTTCAAATTCATCGTCCCCGCGAGAAACCTTAACTGTATCTCCCACATTTAAAGGCCCTTCAAGTTTAATGACAGCTACCCCTAGTTTGTCGTACCAATGTGTAACCTTGCCTATTACCATAGATATAGATTTTAAATTAGGTCGACCCAATTACCTCTTAGCAGGTAAATACTATAGATTTGAATTCGCGAAGCGAACACACTCTAATTGTAAATAACATTTACAAAAAAAGAAAGCCGCCCGGGAATCTGAAGATTCCCAGGCGGCGGTTGTGCCTAGCCGATGGTTGTTACGACAAGGTGGGATTTGGACAGAAGATTCTTCTAGAGTCTGCGTTTCGAGTCGGACTGGGGATGGATCCAGCCCTCACAGCTCAAGGTGTTGAAGTACCCCTCGAGGTACTGTGACCCTCCCAAATTGCTGTGCGGATCGTAGAGGTCAAGCAACAAATCGTTGCCTCTTTCATCCTGAATCTTAATGCCGTTAACCAATACTTTGATTGTCACTCTGGCAATTTGGTCCGTAATTTTCTTGAATTCTTTTAACCAAAAACCCTGTCGGTAGGGCTCGGACGTTATAACGAAAGAAACTCCCCTTTTCTCACCGCGAAATCGGAGAGCGTTGATGAGCTCCTCCCACGACGGGCCTGCGGTAATCCGACGCAGATGCTTTATAATCATAACAACCTCATTCATTTTGTGAAGAACTTGTTTCCTTAAGAAGAGGGAGGAAACTAGGCCCCGTTGCTCCGAGGAGCGTTCGAGTATATTAGGTTAAATATGGCTTAATGTCAATGAAATATTGGATTGGCAAAGCTGAAATAAAAAAAAACCGACCGCTGATCCTTATATATTTAGTGTGTGAGTAGCACTAAATATATAAGGATCAGACAGGTCGGGGGACAACTCACGAACAAAACAAAACAAAACAAAACAAATAACTATCTAAAGACTATCATACTTGATCATATTTGTCAAGTACTTTGCCTGTTATTATTTTAATATCGAAAATAGCCCTATAAATAAGGCTATTACGGTCTACTTGGAGCCCATAACAAGTAGGAATTATATTCGCAGTGTGGTATAGCCAGCTACAAATGTCAAGCCAAACAAAAAACTACCATCTCTGGTGTTTCTTGTGCCTTAATTCATATGATTAAAAATTTTTCTTTCCCCTAATCAAAACCGCCAATTCGTTTTTGCCTCGAAAATTCAAAACCAACTGGCTGCCGAGCGAAGCGAGATGGTTTCCTTTTGCTTGCAATTTCCTTTCTAGTGCGCCGGGTAGGATTCGAACCTACGTAGGTCGAAGACCGACAGGTTTACAGCCTGTTGCAATTGACCACTCTGCCACCGACGCATTCCGAGAGTAATATTAAAAGAAGTTTGTCTAAAAATCAATTTATGCTAGAGCCCCTTCCTTTTTTCTTCTTGAAACTTTTGTTCTTTTGAGATTACTTGAAAGTATTTTTTTACTTCCCCTTTTTATTTCAAAAGAAAATTCTTTCCCTTTCAAATCGACCGAAACTTTCCCTCCATTCATAATATTATGGGAAATCATCATCGAGGCAACCGGATTAAGAATTTTACTTTGAATTAGTCTCTTTAACGGTCTTGCTCCATAGTTAGGGTTATAACCTTCGTCAACAAGATATTTTAGGGCTTTTGTTGAAATCTCTAGACTGATATCTTTCTCTTTCAGTCTATTTTTAACATGTCCAATTTGGATATCAACAATGTTCTGAATTGCTTTCTTGCTCAAAATATTAAAGATAATAATTTCGTCAATTCTGTTCAAGAATTCCGGCTTAAAACTATCCTTTAAAGCTTCCGTAACTTTCTCTTTCATCTCGCTGTATTTGTCAGTTTCAGTGAAATCTCCATTAGAAAATCCAATCTTCTCCATCTTGTCTATAAATATTGAGCCAACATTTGAAGTCATAATAATGATGGTATTTTTGAAGTTTACAGTTCTGCCTTTAGCATCGGTCAGCCTTCCGTCATCAAGAATTTGAAGCATAACATTAAATACTTCGGGGTGGGCCTTTTCAATTTCATCAAAAAGAATAACGGAATAAGGCCTATGTCTAACAGTGTCAGTTAAGGTCCCGCCTTCTTCATGACCGACATATCCAGGAGGTGCACCAATCATTTTGGAAATAGCGTGCCGTTCCATATACTCTGACATATCAACCCTAATCAAAGCCTTCTCGCCATCAAACATAAACTTGGTTAAAGTTTTTGTTAACTCCGTCTTACCAACTCCAGTTGGGCCAAGAAACATAAAAGAAGCAATTGGTTTGTTTGGGTCAGAAATTCCAGCTCGAGACATTTTAACCGCAGCAGAGACCTTCTCAATTGCGTCGTCTTGTCCAACAATGCTTTTCTTTAGTTCTTCTTCCATACGGGCAAGTTTTTGAGCTTCGGCTTCAAGCATTTTCTCAACCGGAATACCAGTCCATCTGGAAACCACTCCCGCAATATCCTGATCACTTACTTCTTCTTTTAAAATTCTTCTGGATTTTTGAAACCTCTTTAACTTTTTAGTTTTGCTTTCTAATTCGCTTTCAAGAATAGGAATTTCTCCATACTTAATTTCGCTGGCTCTGTCCAAATCAGAAACAATAATCGCTGATTCCTCTTCTACTTTCAAATTTTCAATCTTCGTCTTAATCTCCCTTATCTCAGAAATAACTCCTTTCTCGTTCTTCCACTTAAGTTCGAGTTCATGTGTGTTCTCTTTAAAATCGGAAATCTCCTTTTCAATTTTTTTAATTCTGGCTTCATTCTTTTTATTCTTACTTTCTTTTTTTAGAGCCCTCTTTTCAATTTCCAACCTCATTATTTTTCTGTGTGCATCTTCAAGAATTGGCGGTTTTGTTTCAAGAGAAATTTTTAGGGATGATGACGCCTCATCAATAAGGTCAATTGCCTTATCAGGTAGATATCTGTCAGTTATGTATCTGGAGCTTAAACTAACTGCCGTCTGGATGGCGTCATCAGTAATTTTCACGCCGTGATAAAGCTCATATCTCTCCTTCAGCCCCCGTAAAATAGCAATGGCATCTTCTGGATTTGGTTCACTAATTTGAACTGGTTGAAATCTTCTGGTTAAGGCTGGATCCTTTTCGATATACTTTTGATACTCTTTTAAAGTAGTTGCACCAATAGCTTTAAGTTCTCCTCTGGCCAAAGCTGGTTTAAGCATATTTGAAGCATCCATAGCCCCTTCTGCCGCTCCTGCTCCAACAATAGTATGAATTTCATCAATAAAGAGGACTATTTTCCCACTGGCTTTTTCTATTTCTTTCAAAATGGCTTTTAGTCTCTCTTCAAATTCCCCTCTGTATTTTGTACCAGCAATCAAAAGCCCTAAATCAAGCGAGACAAGCTCTTTGTCTTTCAATGGTTCTGGCACATCACCAATTGCTATTCTGTTAGCCAATCCTTCAACTGCTGCTGTTTTACCAACTCCAGCTTCCCCAATTAGAATCGGATTATTTTTAGTTCTTCTGGAAAGAATTTGAATAATCCTGTTTATTTCCATATCCCTCCCAATAACCGGATCAAGCTTGTTGTCAGCGGCAAGCTTCGTAAGATTTCTGGTATATTTTGTAATTGAACGAAACTTTTTAGTTCTTGGAGAGACATCTGTGATATCTTCCTTACGGAGCTCTTTCAAAACTCTCTTGACTCCATCAATTGTAATTTTAAATTTCGAAAGAATTTGCTTAGCTTCGCCTGGAACTTCCAATATTGAAATAAAGAGATGCTCAGTAGAAATAAACTCATCATTCAAACTTGCCGCAATATTTGAGGAACCCTCTAAAACTTTTCCAAGTTCCGGGGTCAGATAAATTTGATATGAAGGAGAGATAACAGAATTGCCGTCAGGCCTTTCGATAGCCTCAATCAAATGATCACTTAAAAGGACAATGTCAATTTCCAATTTATCTAAAAGGGAAGCAACAACTCCTTCCTCTTGGAGAACAAGGGATGTCAAAAGATGCAAAGGATTAACATGGCTTTGGCTACGCTCAATCGCCAATTCATGAGATTTTTTGACTGCTTCTTTGGCTTTGCTTGTAAAACGGTTAAATGGTGGCATATAGTGCTTCTCAAAAAGAATAATTACCTAAAACAAGTACTATTCCACTACTTCCTCAACATTCTCCGACTTTTTAGAGATTAAGTCAAGAACAGAATTTATAGGAACAGAGAAATCTCCATCCTTTCTCGTAATGTTGATTCCTAGAAGGAACCCATCAACATCAATAAGTGGGCCACCAGAATAATCTGATGAAAAGGCTATATTACTTATAATAGTACCTAGAGTCCCAATCGTTGTCTGATTCTCTTCACCTTCAACGGGAAGCTCCACGATATTCTCATTCAATTTTGAAACAATTCCGGTTGAAACCGTATCTCCAGAAAGCCCTCCAATTGCTATAACCGTCTGTCCCAACCTAAGGTTCTCTGTGTCTCCAAAACTTGGTTTTGTAAGTTTAACTACCGATTCCTCTTCTTCTAATTTATTTAACTTTAAAAGTGCAACTCCGTCCGACAGGTTCAAATCATCTACACTGACGCTGTGAACTCTACCACTTGATGTTTTAATCAAATAATCATTTGATTCAGTAAGATTAAGCGAGTCGGTTACAATTAATCCATCACCCGAAACCACAACTCCAATGCCTAGGGTACTGCCAAACTCACCATCTAAACCTTCTAAACCAACCCTAACAACACTTTTTGAATTTTTATCAACGGCATCAATTATCAAATTTTCTTCTTTAATAACAACCGTTGTCTCCTTTGTCACAACACTTGCCGTCTGTCCCGGCACCACTTTTTCAACGGTTCTTTCAACAACCCTGTTAATAGTCTGAGTTACTCCCGGGGGAGCTTGATCTACAAGAGTAATAGTAACAATGCCCGTCGCAATTGAAGTAATAAAACTTACCAGTAGGGCTAAAAGGATAAGCTGTGTCTTTGTTAAATCTTCCATTGAGTAGCTAAATAATAACAGAAAACCTAACTGCCTTTCAAGTTAATCGGATAAAATATTTGAAAAAATCTCAATCACTTTGTCAATCTCCTCTTTAGTAGTATCTCGTCCTAAGGAGAACCTCACACCAGTTTTTACATCTGGGCTTCCTAAAGCTTTTAAAACATACGAGCCTTCTTCCTTCTCGCCAATACAGACGCTTTTGGTGGCGCAAGAGACCCCTTTTTCATCAAGTTTGATAAAAAGAAAGTCGCTATCCTGACCAATAACACTGATGTTTACATTGCCTGCAGATCTGTATTCCCTGCTTCCATTCAAAATAACTTTATCACTTAAATTTAAAGAGGAGTCAATAAAATGATCACGAATAGGGAGAACTTTCTTTAAAGTTTCTGGTCTTTCTGACTCAACAATTTCGAAAGCCTTGGCCATACCGACAATAAGAGGAACGTTTTCTGTTCCAGGTCGAAGCCCTCTTTCTTGCCCTCCTCCCAGTAAAACAGGAGATAGATTAACATTTCTATTTTTGTACAAAACCCCGACACCCTTAGGACCATATATTTTTTGTCCATCCATACTCATCATATCCACGCCAAGGCCATCAACTTTAATCTCAAGATAAAGTGGGGCTTGGCTAGCGTCGGTATGAAAAACAACTCTGGGGTTTTTCTTTTTAATTAAGTTTGATATTTCTTTAAGTGGCTGGACTGTCCCTATTTCACTATTTACATATACTATGGAAACTAAAACCGTATCTTCATTGATCATTTGTTCTAACTCCCTCATATTAATCAGACCATCGCCAGTCACTGGAACAAAATCAACCCCTAATCCCTTCTTTTTATATTTTTTAAAGATATCTAAAACAGAAGGATGTTCTATCACACTTGTAATAATATGGCTTCCGTCTAGTTTCCCCTTATCTTCCAAATAATTCAAAAAACCAATAAGAGCCAAACTATTTGACTCTGTTCCACCTGAGGTAAAAAATATTTCCTCTCTTCTAACCCCGAGTATTTGAGAAATAGTTTCTCTGGACTTCTCGAGATGCTCCTTAGCTAAGAGACCGTCTTTATGTTCATTGCCAGGATTTGCAAAAATTTCACTCCAGAAAGGTTCCATAGCTTCCTTCACTCTCTTGTCCAGCGGCGTTGCTGCAGCATGGTCCAAATAAATTCTCTTCATAGTTATGAATCCTATAACAAAAGAAGAAACAAGAAAAGTTGGGATAACTTTTTATTGCCTTGAAAAATGGCTCAATAAGTGTATAATCTGGCACATGCCAAAAAATGAGAGGTCACCAGTGATAGTTGTTGTCGGCCACATTGACCATGGAAAGTCAAAACTTTTGGATTATATCAGAAAGAGTAATGTGGTCGAAAAAGAGGCTGGGGGAATCACCCAGCATATTTCGGCGTATGAAGTAGAGGTACCTCTTAGTGATGGTAGAAAAAAGCAAATCACATTTTTAGACACTCCCGGACACGCAGCCTTTTCTAAAATGAGAAGCAGAAGTTGTAACATTGCAGACATCGCTATTTTGATTGTATCAGCAGAAGAAGGTGTCAAAGCCCAAACTCTTGAAGCATTGAAATCTATAAAAGGCTGTAATATCCCATTTGTTGTTGCTATAAACAAAATAGACAAACCAGAAGCAAATGTAGAAAAAACAAAAAATTCTCTTTTAAAAAACGAGGTCTATTTAGAAGGACTTGGTGGAGACATCCCGTATGTTCCAGTTTCGGCAGAGACAGGAAAAGGAATTCCTGACCTTTTGGAAACAATTGTTTTACTGGCTGAAGTTGAAGAATTGAAAGGAAATCCTGAAGTATTAGGAACAGGATTTGTAATTGAAACAAACATGGATTCAAAAAGGGGAATTTCAGCTTCTCTTATTATAAAAGATGGTCATATTAAATCAGGAATGTATATAGTTTCTGGGGAAAGTAGCACACCTGTCAGAATCATGGAAAACTTTTTAGGAAAGGCTGTTAAAAAAATGGGGCCCTCGGATCCAGTCAACATTACTGGCTGGAACAAGCTTCCTAAAGTAGGAAATCAATTTAAAGCTTACAAAAATAAAAAGGAGGCTTTGATGGAGGTTGAAAAAACTGTTAAAAAAGAGACCACAGCTGTACGAGTTGCTGGAGACGCGGAAGAAGGGAGAATAGTTATCCCCGTCATTATAAAAGGAGATACTCAAGGAAGTGTTGAAGCAATCGTTGGGGAAATAGAAAAGATTGAAACAGAAGGTGTAATAATTAAGATTACCGAAGCAAAAACCGGAAATATAACAGAAAATGACGTAAAGATTGCCGGGGGAAATCAAAATTCTATTATCCTAGGATTTAATGTTAAGGAAGATAGAGGTATTAACACTTTAGCCGAGAGATTAGGAGTTGAAATACAGTTATTTGATATCATATATAGACTAACGGAGTGGCTGGAGAAAAAAGCTGTGGAAAGAAAACCTAGAATCAAGGTTGAGGAAACAAGCGGTAAAGCAAGAATTTTGAAAATCTTTAGCAAAAGTAAAGAAAAACAAGTAGTGGGAGGAGAAGTTTTTGAAGGAAAAATCAACAAAGGTGATAAAATTAAGATAACCAGAAGGGGGGAAGAGATCGGAAAT